>Ga0315319_10000008_pt1 | contig 230962 bp, 211 predicted proteins | sample M1500m3416metaG_FD_203463 | JGI IMG/M metagenome (GOLD analysis project Ga0315319, IMG submission 203463) | Ammonia-oxidizing marine archaeal communities from Monterey Bay, California, United States - M1 500m 3416 | ecosystem: Environmental > Aquatic > Marine > Intertidal zone | place: USA... | reverse complement strand
GCTGGGTGTGGACATACAATCACGAGCGACCAAACATGGCGCTGGGAGGCATCACCCCCAAACAGAAGTTGGCCCTCGCGGCCTGAGCTCTACTTCCGGTAAGTACTAAAAATGGGGGGATTACCGGGATTACCCGGCTACCGTGATTGGTTGAAAAAGCACCTTTCGCGTTTTGATCTTCGGTGTGTCGATTCTACAGAGACTCTTGATCAAACCCCCTTCTCGATGACGATTCAGGGGCTTATGCATCTGGATAAAGGACGGTTCGAGAAGAAGGATCAGCAGCGGGTAGATGATCCGCGCTACTGGTGTTTGGGGTTCAGTAACAAGAATCGGTTGGCCGCACTCAAAGCAGATCATGCAGCGCTAGATGTGGCGGTGCATGACTTTGGAAAAGCCACCCAGGTCGCTCGCTCCGTGATGGACAATCTTGAAGGCACCGCTCAAACATGGGGGCGGATTGCCAAGACATCATGGGCCTTGATTGATGTTCAGTCTGCACAGGCCCGAATGGATGTTCTCCGCTCTGATCTAGACGCTTTAGAGCGGCCTGATAGTGATTTGGGCATGGCAAAGGTGCGCTGGGAGGCTGCGAGTGCAGAACACACAGAAATACGTAGTCAGCAGGGTGAAGTCAGCAGGCAGATCGGGGGTAAAGAAAGCGATATTCGGCAAGCAAAAACCCAGATCGAACTTGCCTCGGAAGCTGCTCAAGCCGGGTTAGTCGATGTGGTCAGGGAGTCGCTCACCACACGTGTGGGGCAGATGCATATCGATGATCTTGAGATGGCATCAGAGATCGAGACCCGTCATCGCTCAGAGTTGGATGAGACCAGGCAGAAAGCCCATGGTCGAGAGACCAAAGCGTCAAACCGAGCCAGCACTATCGTTACTCGGTTCAAGACTGAATGGCCCTTGATTGCCAATGATTGGCTGGGGGGTATTGATGGGCTGGACGATTATCTAGATCACCTGATGCACCTTGAGACTGAGGGCTTACCGGATCTGGTGGATCGGTTTCGTGAGCGCTTGAATCGTAATGCGACCCAGTCCTTGGCCCGCATCAGCCAAGCCATTGACGCGGAGCGCGAAGACATTAGAGATCGGATCGAAACGATCAATGATGTTTTGGAGCGTACAGAGTTCAAGCATGGGACTTTTCTTCGTTTAGGTAGCCGCTCGGAGACCTTCGAACACGTAAAAGCCTTTAACAGCCAGATGATCCGTGTGCTGGCTCGGGCGGGTAGCGATGACCATGATGGGCGCTTCCGTGAGTTGAAAGAGCTTGTTGAGAAGCTAGAAAAGGCGACTAACCCAGCCACATCTGGCACTTTAGAAAGTTTGCGTCTGCTGGACTCTCGTTATCAGCTGTCCTTCTTCGCTGAGGAGGTTGAGAAAGATAGTAAGAAAGTGCGCGACGTTCTGGAGTCCTCCAGCGGCAAGTCAGGTGGCGAGAAGGAGTCCTTTGCCGGAACCATTGTGGCGGCAAGTCTGGCGTATGTACTGACGCCCGATGGGTATGACAGGCCTCTTTACTGCACTGTGTTCTTGGATGAGGCTTTTTCTAACACCGCCGAGGCCGTTAGTCGCCGCGTTCTCAAAGTCTTCCGAGAGCTGAAAATTCACGTCAATCTGATCACGCCATACAAGAACCTTAACCTTGCGCGGGAGTCTGCGCGTTCCTTGCTGATTGCTGAGCGAGATCAGGATAAGCATGAGAGCCGTTTGTGCGAGGTCACCTGGGAAGAAATTGATAAGCAGCTCAATCAGCATGAGCATCATGTGTTTCAAGGCGCGGCAAAATCCTTGGGCATTGAGATGGAGCCTGTCTAATGAAGGCGTGGGGACGACTGCCGCAGGAGGTCATTGAGGAGCTGCGAAGAGTGGAGTGGGATCACCCAGGCAGGCTCAGAGATCGCTTATCAGGTGAGCGGCGCTTTCCTATTAAGCAGTTGCTGGGATTGCCCACGGGTAGTCAGGCGCTGAGTGACATCGCTCATTTTCATGACTACGTAGCAGCCTGGCGGCAATGGCCAAACCCACACCAAGTCATTTGGACGTCACGGCAGTTTCGGCAGCTTGGAACGTGTGACGTGCCTGAAAGACTAGAAATAGGGTCGATTCAAGCGCTTATTGAGGTATTGGGATCGCTGGCTATTGAACGAAGTGCGGGATGGGCGGCGCGGATGGAGCCTCTTCTCGCCCTCAACAAGGGCTTCTACCCGACACTGATCAAGCAAATCTTAGAGCTGGAAAAGCTGTCTGTTGTCGAAACCCAACTGCTGGCGCATGTGCTTCCTCAGCTCCGGCGCGGTATGGGTGAAGGACGGTACTTCAGAGCATTACCGCTTCAGGGTGTGGATACCAAGTTTCTAGAGCTCAACCAGTCCTTGATTACTGCGCTTCTTGACGGGTTGCACGAGCAGCAAGTCTCCAGCTGCGGAGGGCTAGAGCAATGGTTGGCATGCATTCCGGTGCCTGCGAATTGGCTCTATGTAAGGCCACTATGCCCGCAGGTACGGATGCAGTTAGCGGGATTCGACGTCTTGCGCCTTCCGTTGGAGCAGCTTCTAAAGCATCCCCTACCCGGTGAGCGGGTGCTTGTTGTGGAGAATTTACAGTCTGGATTTGGGTTGCCGGATATGCCGGGCACCGTTGCGGTATTTGGTGGAGGGCGCAACACGGTCTGGCTTAAGGCGCGCTGGCTAAAAGAAAAGCGCATTGGTTACTGGGGAGATTTGGATACCTGGGGGCTAAAATTCTTAGCTGAGGTTAGAGTCATGCAACCGCACGCCGAAGCATTGATGATGGATAAATCCACGCTGCTTGCTTACAGAGACCGTGGGGTAAGCGAGGTGCGACCAGCAAACTTGCCTGAGCTAGGTCTAAGTTATGCTGAGACCGAACTTTTCGAAAGCCTCCGCGCTGGAGAGTACGGAATTGGGCGTCTGGAGCAGGAACGACTATCCCAAGACTATGTGGTGGATGTTTTGCAAAGCTGGGCGATGATGCCGTGCAAATGAGCATCAGCTCGGGAAGGCAAAGAATGAGTCGTGGTGTTCGGAGAGGTCTGATAGAGCCTCTGGATGCCAAAAAGCCAAGGAGAATAGGTGGTTGATTGCTGACGTTGAACGTTTTCTGCGGGAAAACCCAGGCTCAAAGGCAAAGGATATTGCCAGACATTTTGGAGTGGGTAAGGGGGAGATCAATTCGCTTCTTTATAAGAATCCCGATTCATTCGTCCATGATCCCGATCATCGCTGGTCAGTGGTGATGGATAAGCTGACGGTTGTCCTGAAAAAGGAGGCATGGGTGGACAGCGCCTCATTCGAGGATGTGCTGGCTGCTGTTGGATCGCCCTTGGATTCGGTCTGCTCAGGCGCTGAGTTCGTTGTGCCCAAAGGCTGCAAGATCATGATCGACGCGGCTGCGCGAATCTTGGCGTTGTGCAATCAGCTCGTAATGGTTGGCAAAACGGTGTCGATTGATTTCAGTGCCTGTAAAGCGACGCTGACCTATTTCAATCGACTAGGTTTTTTTGACCACCTAGCCGGGGCCGTGGATGTGATTCCGGAGCGCCCCTCTCAGTCTGGAGCGGCAACCTACCGTGGTAACAACGACGGTGTGGTTGAGCTTGCTTCTATTGACCCTTGCATTCCCGATGAGTCGATCCCCAAACGTCTGAAAAACAGCCTCGTGAGGTGTGCAGGTGAACGTTATTCGCAGTCCGCGTTTACGTTCATTTCTGAGTTATTTGGTAACGTGGGGGATCATGCAAAGTCAGCGATTCCGGGTTTTGCAGCTCTTCAGCACTACCCGAAAGGTGGCAAGATCCAGACAGTGATCTCTGACAGCGGGATTGGCATTGTTGGAAGCCTTCAGCCCGTTCTGGAGCGGAGGTATCCGGAGCTTTTTCAACAGCTCGATTTCTCGAAGTCAGAGGCAGGGCCGGAACTGGTCTTGCATGTCATCAAGCAGGGGCGAGTCTCCAGTTCTGATGACGATGGTCGGGGCTCGGGTTGAAACGAAGTGGTGAGGTGGCCGCTGATTTCAACGCAACGGTTACGGTGAGACAAAAAAATTTCGAGCTGACAATGGTCTACAGCGATGGTCGATTCAATCGTAGCCACCATCGCGTGGACATGCCAACCATCCTGGGAACCCATATCTGCTTCGACTTCTTAATTGACAGCTAGAGCCCTCTCGTTAAACTGAGCAAATGAATCAGAAATCAATCACAGTCAAGCTAAGAGACTTCACCGAGGACGACCATCCATTTGGCAATGTCCAGGGAAAGGCAACCTTTGGGAAGCTGCTCGACTTCGTTCACTCCCATCCGCAGTATTCCGTTTTTGGAATCTCCCTCACCGACATAGAGGCGACGGACGCATCCTTTCCGAGAGAAAGCGTGGTTGCAGTCGCGAAGTTTTTCAGGGGGGAGCGTGGCTTCTTCCTCAAGGATGTCAAAAGTCGAGACTTGCTGGACAACTGGAGCTATGCGGCCCAGGCCAAAGACATTCCTCTGACTGTCTGGGCCGATGACGGTTATCAAATTATCGGGCCTGAGATCAGCTCGTCCACGAAAGAACTGTTGGAGTGCGTGCTGTCTCAGCGTTCGGTTACTGCCGCCAAGGTGGCCGAAACGCTGAAAATTTCGGTCGCCAATGCCAGCACCAAGCTCAAAAAGCTCAAGGATCAAGGGTACATCCTCAGAGCCGAGGAGACGGCTGAGTCGGGCGGGATCGAGTACGTCTACCTTGCCATTGGTGAATCTGCTTAAACAGCTTTACAGAATCAGAATAGGGACGTAACGTTTGCTTCGACTCCACGGGATTTGTGTAACCCCTGGTTAAACTGAATAAATAAAGCAGAATGGTGATCGATATGGCAACGAACCCTCCGGCAGGTGATGGGCATCGAAATGGTGCGGTGCGTCAGCGTTCCCAAACCCAGACTACGTCTGGTCATTGGGCTAAACGTGATACGGAAACCGGCCAGTTCATGGACGTGAAAACGTCGGACAAGACCCCGTTTAAAGGCGTGCGGAAAGAGAAATAGGAGAACCGCTAATGAGTGCGAAATACGAGATTTTCCTGGGTACGGATCGCCAGTATTACTTCCGTTTGAAGGCGCCTAATGGCGAGAAAATCCTTGCCAGCGAAGGCTATACCACTAAGGCGAACTGCCAGAATGGTATCCAGTCGGTGAAGACCAACTCCCCATACGATGCCAACTACAAGAAGCTGACGTCCATTAACTCCCAGTACTACTTCACCCTGCACGCAAGCAATGGGCAGGTAATCGGCAAAAGTGAAATGTATACGACCGCTCAAGCACGTGATGGAGGTATCGCGGCGGTTAAGGCGTACGGCCCGAGTGCTCCAACGGTAGATCTCACTTGATCCATCGTGCTTTTACAAACCCGCTTCGGCGGGTTTTTTGTTGTGCCGGGCTGTTCAGCCCCAAAACGAAGTAATTTTCTGAAATAGGACGGTCTCTGGAAAACCGGGGGCGATTCATGCCGGCTTTTCCTGTTTTGAAAATATCCTTTTCTGCACTCAGTGCATTTGTACGATGGGGGCTCCAATCACCTGTAGGAGCACCATCATGAGTAAGAAAGACCACCACGCCAATCAAGCTAATCCCAATAATCCAGCCCACCAAGCTGTGCAGGACAATCGCGCCAACCAGCAGAACCCAAACAATCCGGCCTATCACAGCAGTCGCCAGGGCGGCAAAAAAGGAAAGTAACCGGATGCCATTGGCCGCGGAGTCTGTCCCCGGCCTTCAAGGAGAGATAGTTATGGCGAGAAAAGCCGAATCCAATGGAGCCATAGAGACCCTGCGGCGCTTGTTTGGCACAGATCAGGATTACAAGTTGGTTTCCAAGTATGCCCGCGAGAGCCTTCTCAAGAACCATCTGGAAGCTTCACATGGGATCGTTTTCAAACGGTCGCCAGGATGCGACAACCTGATCAAAAATCTGTTGGCGCTTGATTCAGTGTTTAACAGTCAGAAGCTGGTTACTCGTTTGGCGGACGGTGAGGTGCCAGCAACTGAGCTTCATCAGGAAATCGAACGCGTCAGGGAGCGTCTGGAGCAGAAGCTGCAAGCCTATGGCTATTGGGTCGACCGGCTGAACTCGCTGGAGGTAGTGCTCCGAGAACAGCCATCGCTGGAGGACTTTGCCCTGGAAGATCGTTTGTCGGTAGACGTCCAGGGGAAAACGGCGGGCAAGGGAGCACCCTATGCGCTGCGGGCCGTCCAGTTGTTGGAGAAGGTTGAGGAGCAAGGACGGATCTCATTGTTAAGCCCGGATCAGCTCAACGAGAAAGCTTGGGCACTTTATCGGCTGGGCCTGCCTGACCAGGCGGTTGCGGAGGCTCGGAAAGCCGTCAAGGCGGATCCTGAGCATTCTGAAGCCTGGATGCTACTGGCGATTTGTTGCATCAACGAGAAGCGCGCTGCTGATCAGGAGGTGGCTCGCTACGAATTCCAGAGAGAAGAAGCTGACCCAATGTCTGGGCATGAGCGTTGGGCTGAGGACATGCGGGATATGGCGGAAGACCGACGTGCCAAGGCACTGACAGACCATCGTGCCGTTGTGTTTCCAGCGTTGCTCTACTGGCCACAAGATTCTGGAAACCCCTACCGGCGTTATCGGTATCGGGAGAATTATGAGCAGATCCGCAACTGGTGTATCGACTGGTTGTACGCCCTCCTGCTGCCGTCCAACTTTTCGATGGGCGTTGATAGGCAGCATGTATATGCGGCGAATGGGCTGGCGCCGGAGTTCATCTGGCAGGAGAAGTTGAGTCCTTACTCCGCCCGTTGGAGGGTGCGTGGAGAACGTGCTCACGGGCTGTCGGAGCTGGAAGAACAGGTTGCGGAGCGGATTTGTCGGGAGTGGGAGGAGCTGGTGGGGAGGCATCAGGACTTCGCCTTTTTCCAGAGAAGCCTGTTGGAGCCGAGAAACCCCTTCCTCAAGCTTAAGCTCTTGCACATTCATTATGTGCTTGGTCTGTCCGGTTACGAGATGCTGCGGCAGCGGTTTCATGAGGATCTCAGATACCTGCGCTGGGGGGATCTGTCGGTCATCCTGCATCAGCCGTCACTATTTCAGGCGCTGACCACGCACTGTGCTGGAACTGGCTTGAAGGAGCTAATTGGCCGTTTCGATAACTTGGTGGAACAGGTAGCCCAAGAGCAGAGGAAGGATTTTGTTCTGCTGAAATCCAACCTGCTGTGCGGGGCTTACCACCATGGGTTCGTGCGAGATGAATTTTCCAGCTGCATGCTGGTGGCACAGGAGGCCCAGGCCTTCTTGGAGGCTTCGGCGGGCTTCGAGTCCCATCAGTTGGGCCTTAGCGAAGATGGACAGAGCAACACGCTCAGCTTGAAACACTGGAAATACATGGAGCTGCGCGCCGCTATTGAGATCGCCCCGGAGTCGGTGGAGGCACAGCAAGCCCTAATGTCGGTGGCGCACCCGGCGCGATATTTTGCCGACGAGGCGGACTACCTGATCCACAATTCTGCGGATATCGAGGGTGTGATCGACGAATGGTACGAAGCCCCATATGGCGAGTCGATCTTGGCCAGTGGTCAGTGGGTGCAGGTAGTCGAGGCCCTGTACAAAGCGGGCATATATTCCGACCAGGAGATGGCTCTGCGCGCGCGGGAGCTGCTGGCGGAGCTGGCTCCTCTGGTTGTCGAGAAACACGCGGTCTGGAATTTAGACGACTACTGGACGACGGGGGCTGACTGCTGATCAAGCATCGTCCATGGGCATATGAGCCGGGCGGTGCCGCTTTCTATCCAAGGCTGGTAGAGCTTTTTGCAGCCATCGATCTTTTCGAGATGAAGCGCGTCAATAATCACCCGCAGGTTCGCTATAAAAGACGGTCTGTTACGTCAGCCTGAGGTCACTACAGCGCCACTTGCGGCGGGCTGGCGATAAATGCTTTTCAGCAACTGCTATAGCGAATGGCTTACACGGCCTGGCGTTCTTCGCCGCTTCCGGCATGGCCTTGCGGGCACTAATCTAACCCCATCCACTGAGCAACGGATGTGCTCGGCATCAAGGATGATTGACCATCGCTAGGACGCATCGACAGGATGTTGAATGGTCAGGAAAGAACCCGCTTCGGCGGGTTTTTTGTTGTCTGAAAAAGGCGCGGGCACATGGTCATTCCCCTGCAAGCCTGAGGAGCTAACCGTTGCGGCTATTCTGTGGGTGGGGCTGACAAGGCGAGAGACTCGCAAAATTATTAACAAAAACGTTAATAAATTCCCGAGCCGTGCGGTGCGTATATCGGGCGCTATGTTCAATGACGCCCCGCAGGGGACAGGGTGCTGGCGACCACTTCAGCGTGATGTGGCTACCGGGTACCTGGGGTGTGGCGCCGCAGTCAGGGGGCACTTGGTCGGTGTGCTACTGGCGGGGGCGCCAACCCGCTTGCCAAAATATGGCTATCCTGTCACTGTAAATACGAATGTCATTACATCGAGGGTCGCACCATGGCGTCCATCAATATCCGCATCGACGATGAACTTAAGGCTCGTGCTTACCAGGAGCTGGAAAAGCTTGGCGTCACCCCATCTGAGCTGATGCGCCAGGCCTTGCAGTATGTGGCCGAGCGCGGTCAGCTACCATTCCGGCCTGTGCTGATGACCGAGGAAGATGAAGCGTTAATCGCCACGGTTCGTGAACGCCTTGCCGCTCCTCAGCGCGTGAAGGTTGCGCTGGATGATCTATAGCCTTGAGTTTGATGCACGAGCACTGAAGGAATGGCAAAAACTGGGTGATACCGTTCGCCAGCAGCTCAAGAAAAAGCTCGCTGAGGTATTGCTGAATCCGCGCATTGAAGCCAACCGTCTCCATTCGCTGCCGGATTGCTACAAGATCAAGTTGCGCAGCAGCGGCTACCGCTTGGTGTATCAGGTAATTGACCATGAGGTGGTGGTGTTTGTGGTCGCGGTTGATCGCCGTGAGCGTGAGCAGGCTTATCGGAAGGCTGCCGAGCGCATCAAGTAGTCAGCTGATCGCTGTCCCGGTGATAGTGAAAGAGTTCTCGAAGCCCGCGACGGGTGGGCATTCCGTTGATCTTGGAACCTCGCTACGCTATTCAGTATTGGCAGGTTGTCAATTCAGGTCGTGGCTTGAGGCCTGACTCCAGCATGCAGGCTGTCTTACCAAAATGTAGTGCTGCGAGCGGCTCGTTTCAGGGGCTTGCGGAAAATGCCATTTTATGTGGCTCAATCATGCCAATAATTGCGCCCATTCGATTTTATAAGTCATTGATTTATATAGATTTTATTCATCATTTGAATGACACCTTTGTCGCCCGTCGACACGGCCTGGAGAATGCCTGAGCGTTTCTGGCATCTGAATAAAAAGCCCCTGCTGATAACTCTCAGCAGGGGCTTTTTTGTTCCACATGGAACATCCGGAACCGTGGGTTAATAGATCGTGTTGAGTAAATTTTTTCGTGAGAAAAAAGATGCTGCTAGAGCCTACTGCTGATGCCCGTGAAAAACTTATGCACGAAATGGTGTGTGTCAGGCCTTTATAAAAATTGCTTATGAATCATTGCGTTGAGCGGCTTAATGGCACTCTGCCGGTATTTCGTGCACAGGTTATCCACAATTGCTCTAGACAGTTTCGTTGGCGCCGTTGGGCTGGCCTGCCGGGGCCAGAGAGTCGGGCTCTGGCTGCGCCTGGCTGATCCAGGCGAAGGCGCGATCGTTCAGTTCGGCGATGGCGCGTGGGCCTGTTCCTTCAGCGTGCATTACCGGGCCTATGACCACCTGGATGGTGCCCGGCTTTTTACCCCAACCCTGCTTCGGCCAGAACGCGCCAGCGTTGTGGACAATAGGCAGCACCGGCAGGTCGGCGTTGACGGCCAGGGAGGCACCGCCACGGCTGAATTTGCCAAGCTGGCCGGGCGGCATGCGGGTGCCCTCCGGGAAGATTAATAACCAGGCCCCCTGCTCAAGGCGCTCGTGGCCTTGTTTAGCCAATTGTTTGAGCGCGGCCTTGGGGTTGCTGCGGTCGATGGCGATGGGTTTAAGCATGGCCATGGCCCAGCCGAAGAACGGCACATAGAGCAGTTCGCGTTTGATCACCTGGCTGAGTGGTTCGAACAACGCGGAAAGGAAGAAGGTTTCCCAGGTGCTCTGATGGTTGGCCAAGATCACACAGGGTTGCTCTGGGATGTTTTCCAGGCCTTTAACTTCATAACGAATGCCGACTATCACCTTGGCCAGCCAGACGGCGCAGCGGCACCAGTTCTGGTTTACAAAGCGGTAGCGGGCGCGAAATGGCAGAAAGGGTGCAATAAAGACGCTGAGGGTGCACCAGATGAAGGAGCTGGAAGCCAGCAGCAGATAGAAGAGGAAGGTTCTGAGGGTCTGCACTGTCGACATGGGCGCTTTTACCGTCGCAGGCAGGGCCTGCTTTATAAGTGGAGAAGCTGAGCGGCAACCGCCGCCAGATCATCGAATACCAGGGTGCCCGCTGGCAATCCTTTCGCCAGGGTGCGTTCACCCTTGCCGGTTTTTACCAACACTGGCTGACAGTCGACGGCTAACGCGGCGTTCAGGTCACCGCTACTGTCACCGACAAACCAGAGGCCCTTGAGTGCAACACCATAGTACGCAGCAATCTGTTCGAGCATGCCGGGTTTCGGTTTACGGCAGCTGCAGCCGTCATCCGGGCCGTGTGGGCAGTACACCACCAGGCCAATTTCACCGCCCTGCTCGGCCACCAGCTCACGCAGGCGGGCGTGCATGGCGTCCAGAGTGGCTAGATCGTAATAGCCGCGTGCGATACCGGATTGGTTGGTGGCCACGGCGACGGTCCAGCCGGCCTGCGACAGACGCGCAATGGCTTCAACCGCGCCAGGCAGCGGAATCCATTCGTCGAGGCTTTTGATATAGGCGTCGGAGTCGTAATTGATCACGCCGTCGCGATCGAGAATCAGCAGTTTCATAGCAGCAGTTTGCAGCTCCGTACGATGGGTTAGCCGCTAGGCGGCGTAACCCATCGTATACAGGGTGTATGGGTATCGCTGCGCTCAACCCATCCTAGGATTTTCCCGCCGACGTTAGCCCAGTACCGAGATATCGGCGACACCGAGGAACAACCCGCGCAGCTTGGCCAGCAACGCGTAACGGTTGGCCCGCACGGCTGGGTCTTCGGCATTGACCAGTACGGCCTCAAAGAAGGCATCGACCGGCTCGCGCAGGTTGGCCAATTGGCTCAGCGCCAGGTTGTACTGACGACCTGCTGCGAGTGGCTGCACCGCGTGTTCGGCCTGCTGAATAGCGGCATTGAGGGTGAATTCGCTGGGGTTGTCGAAATAATGCGCTTCAACAGTGGCAGCGACTTGTCCTTCAGCCTTGCTCAGCAGGTTGGACACGCGCTTGTTCGCCGCTGCCAGCGCGGCGGCTTCCGGTAGCGCACGGAAGGCTTGTACGGCCTGTACACGCTGGTCGAAGTCCAGCGGCGAGGTCGGGCTGACCGCACGCACGGCCTGGTACACCGCCACTTCTACGCCTTCGTCCTCGTACCGCGCGCGCAGGCGGTCGAAGATAAAGTCCAGCACTTGCGGTGCCAGGCCGGCGGCTTTGACCTTGTCGCCAAACTGATTGATGGCGAATGCGACGGTTTCGGCCAGATCCAGATCCAGCTGCTTCTCGATCAGGATGCGCAGCACGCCGAGTGCGGCACGGCGCAGGGCGTAGGGGTCTTTGCTGCCGGTCGGCAGCATGCCGATACCGAAGATCCCGACCAGGGTATCCAGCTTGTCAGCCAGGGCCACGGCGGCACCGGTGAGGGTGCTCGGCAATTCGGCTCCTGCCCCGCGCGGCATGTACTGCTCATTGAGTGCCAGGGCTACGTCTTCGGCTTCGCCGTCATGCTTGGCGTAGTAGTAACCGGCGATGCCCTGCATTTCCGGGAACTCGCCGACCATTTCGCTGGCCAGGTCGCACTTGCAGAGAATGCCGGCACGCGCCGCGCGGGTGGCGTCGCCACCGATGCGTTGGGCGATAAAGCCAGCCAGAGCCGAGACACGCTGGGCCTTGTCGAATACCGAGCCGAGCTGGGCCTGGAACACCACGTTGGCCAGGCGCTGGTTGAAGCTTTCCAGCTTCTGCTTCTTGTCCTGCTTGAAGAAGAACTCGGCGTCGGTCAGGCGTGGACGCACCACTTTCTCGTTGCCGGAAATGATCTGCGCCGGGTCTTTGCTCTCAACGTTGGCCACGGTGATAAAGCGCGGCAGCAGTTTGCCGCCCGCATCCAGCAGGCAGAAGTATTTCTGGTTGTCCTGCATGGTGGTAATCAGCGCTTCCTGTGGCACCTCGAGGAAGCGTTCCTCGAAGGAGCACACCAGCGGCACCGGCCATTCGACCAGGGCACTGACTTCATCCAGCAGCGCCGGTGGCACGATGGCACTGCCCTGCTCTGCTGCAGCCAGTTCATTGACCCGAGCGACGATCTGCGCGCGGCGCTCGGCGAAGTCGGCAATCACGTAGGCGCTGCGCAGGTCTTCGGCGTAGTTGGCCGGCGCGCTGATGCGCACTTCGTGGTTGGCGTGGAAGCGGTGACCACGGGAAACCCGGCCGGCGTGCTGGGCGAGGATTTCGCAGTCGATCACCTCGTCACCGAACAGCATCACCAGCCATTGGCTTGGGCGGACGAACTCGGTCTTGCGCGCGCCCCAGCGCATGCGCTTGGGGATAGGCAATTCGTTCAGCGAGGTTTCCACGATGCCTGGCAGCAGACCGGCAGCAGCCTGGCCAGGAATGTTCTGACTGAATTTCAGCTTGGGGCCGCTTTGGTCGATGGCGCTCAGCTCGACGCCACACTTCTTGGCGAAGCCCAGCGCCGCCTGAGTCGGATTACCGTCTTTGTCGAACGCCGCTTGTACGGGTGGGCCGTCGAGGTTGACGGTGCGATCGGCTTGCTGCTCTTCAAGCTGCTCGATCAACACGGCCAGGCGCCGTGGTGCGGCGTAATAGCGGCTGGCACTGTAAGACAGACCAGCGGCCTTAAGACCTTTTACGATGCCGGCGAGGAAGGCTTCCCCGAGGGTTTTCAGGGCTTTCGGCGGTAGCTCTTCGGTGCCCAGTTCTACCAGGAAATCACGCGCACTCATTCTGCTGCCTCCAGCTTGGCCAAAACTTCATCACGCAGGTCGGGGGTGGCGAGCGGGAAGCCCAGTTTGCGCCGCGCTTGCAGGTAACTCTGCGCCACCGAACGGGCCAGGGCGCGCACGCGCAGGATGTACTGCTGACGCGCGGTGACCGAGATGGCCCGGCGCGCATCCAGCAGGTTGAAGGTGTGCGAGGCCTTGAGCACCATTTCGTAGGTCGGCAGCGGCAATTCCAGCTCGATCAGGCGGTTGGCTTCCGACTCATAGAAGTCGAACAGCTCGAACAGCTTGTCGACGTTGGCGTGCTCGAAGTTGTAGGTGGACTGCTCCACCTCGTTCTGATGGAACACGTCGCCGTAGGTCACTTTGCCGAACTGGCCGTCGGTCCACACCAGGTCGTACACCGAATCCACACCCTGGATGTACATGGCCAGACGCTCCAGGCCGTAGGTGATCTCGCCGGTCACCGGGTAGCACTCGATGCCGCCGACTTGCTGGAAGTAGGTGAACTGGGTGACTTCCATGCCGTTTAGCCAGATTTCCCAGCCCAGACCCCAGGCACCGAGGGTCGGCGATTCCCAGTTGTCTTCAACGAAGCGGATGTCGTGCACCAGCGGGTCGATGCCGATGGCTTTCAGCGAGCCGAGGTACAGCTCCTGGAAGTTTTCCGGATTGGGCTTCAACACCACCTGAAACTGGTAGTAATGCTGCAGACGGTTGGGGTTTTCGCCATAACGCCCGTCAGCCGGACGACGGGAAGGCTGCACGTAGGCGGCGTTCCAGGTCTCAGGGCCGATGGCGCGCAAGAAGGTCGCGGTGTGGAAAGTGCCTGCGCCCATTTCCATGTCATAGGGCTGCATCACTACGCAGCCTTGCTCGGCCCAGTACTGTTGCAGGGCGAGGATCAAATCTTGGAAGGTGCGCACGGCAGGCGTAGTCTGGCTCACAAATTTCACCCGTACTTTGGCGGCTTGAGAAAGTCCGCGAGTATACCGAAGCTGAGGGGCTGTTGCCGCTTCGATCGACGCGCGATTAAGCCCTGAGACCTTAAGGAAACCCGCATGCCACGCTGCTTTTGGTGCACCGATGACCCGCTGTATATCGCCTATCACGACCACGAATGGGGCGTGCCGCAACGTGACCCCAAGGTGTTGTTCGAGTTGTTGCTGCTGGAGGGCTTCCAGGCGGGGCTGTCGTGGATCACTGTACTGAAGAAGCGTGAACGGTATCGCGAGGTGCTGTTTGGCTTCGATGTGCAGCGCCTGGCGACGCTCAGTGATGACTACATCGAAAACACCCTGATGCAGGATTCCGGGATTATCCGTAACCGCCTCAAGCTGCAGGCCGTGCGCAAGAATGCCCAGGCCTGGCTCAAGCTGGAAGACCCCTCGACACTGCTGTGGTCGTTTGTCGGCGGGCAGCCGAAGATCAATCATTTCACTGACCGCAGCCAGGTGCCGGCCGTCACCGCCGAAGCCGAGGCCATGAGCAAGGCGTTGAAGAAGGCCGGCTTCACCTTTGTTGGGCCGACCATCTGCTACGCCTATATGCAGGCCGCCGGCATGGTCATGGACCACACCGTCGATTGTGACCGTTACGCGGCGCTGCGCTAAGCCGCGCCGCGCAGGCAGACGGCGCATAGGGTTACAATAAGCGCCTTTTGATTGGCTGGAGTTGCCTGTGGAAAAGCTCAAAGGTGTCCTGGCGGTGGGCTTTCTTCGCCTGTTTGCATTGCTGCCGTGGCGCGCTGTACAGGCCGTTGGGGCGGCGATTGGCTGGTTGATGTGGAAGCTGCCGAACGGCTCGCGCACGGTTGCCAGTATCAACCTGCAAAAGTGCTTTCCCGAGCTGGATGAGGCGGCCCATCAGCGCCTGCTGCGCCAATCCTTGATGGATATTGGCCGAGCCTTTACCGAGAGCGCCTGCGCCTGGATCTGGCCAGCACAGAAAACCTTGGGCCTGGTGCGTGAGGTCGAAGGTCTTGAGGTGCTGCAGCAAGCCCTGGCCAGTGGCAAGGGCGTCGTAGGCATCACCAGCCACCTCGGCAATTGGGAAGTGCTCAACCATTTCTATTGCAACCAGTGCAAACCCATCATCTTCTTCCGCCCGCCCAAACTGAAAGCGGTCGACGACCTGCTGCGCCAGCAGCGTGTGCAGATGGGCAATCGGGTAGCACCTTCAACCAAGGAAGGCATCCTCAGTGTGATCAAGGAAGTCCGCCGCGGTGGTGCCGTAGGTATTCCGGCTGATCCTGAGCCGAGCCGGTCTTCGGGGGTATTCGTGCCATTTCTCGGCACCGAGGCGCTGACCAGCAAGTTTGTCGCTGGCATGTTGAGCGGTGGTAAAGCCTGTGGCGTGTTTCTGCATGCCTTGCGCCTGCCGGATGGCTCGGGCTTTAAGGTGATTCTTGAGGCGGCGCCGGAGGACATGTACAGCACCGACCCGGAGACCGCCGTTGCGGCCATGAGCTCGGTGATTGCGCGCTATGTGCGGACTTACCCCAGCCAGTATATGTGGAGCATGAAACGCTTTAAAAAGCGCCCGGCTGGCGAGGCTAAGTGGTACTGACGCGAACCGCTGCTGTGTCTGAGTTGCAGGCCGGGCCTGCTCTCGACTAGGCTGGCTGAACTCACCCCGACGGACGCCGTATGAGTAATAGTCGAAAGAATGTTCGCACCCCACTCAAGGTTCGCCTGCGCATCGATCACCCGGTGCACGGTGAGATGCTGGTTACCACCCGCGATATCTCCGAGTGCGGCGTCTATGTACTGATGGACCAGGCGCAGAACATGCTGGCCATGGGCGAGCAGGTGCAAGGCCAGGTGCAGGGGTTGCCGATGGAAGCACCGATTCTGACGCTTGAGGTGGTGCGGGTTGAAGCGCTGGGGGTTGGTCTGCGCTTCGTCCAGCCTGAGTAGCTAAAGCGCGCTTCCGGGCGATTTGGCCTGCTTGTCCAGGCGCTTGAGAAACACGCCGATTTCCTTGCCAGCCTGTTTGTCACCCTTCTCTTCTGCGGCCTGCAAACCTTGCGTCCAGGCCGTACGTGCTTGTTCGCTCAAGCCCTGCCTGTTCAGCGCCTGACCCAACAGCTTCCAGGCCGCCGAATACTGCGGATCGAACTGTACGCAGTGCTGCAAGTGCTGTGCTGCCAGAGCGAAGTCACCGGCATCCAGGTAACCCTTACCCAGGCCGAAGCGCAGCAGGGCATTGTCGATGCCCTTGGCCAGCATTTTTTCCAGGGCTTCAGTGCTCATCAAATATTCCTTTTACCGTTTAGAACCTGTTTCGGACCTCGCGAGCTAGCTCAAGACACGGCAGAAATGGCCAAGGGCGCGGACGACTGCATGGATGCAGGAGGTAGAACGAAGCAGGATGCCCGAGTCGAGTTTACTGGCTGTAAATGAGCAGGCCGAGGCCATTTCTAACGCCGTATCGCCGACTCGCAGCAGAGTCGAGACGGGTCTAGAAGAAGGTCAAACCAACCTGGAACAGCCGCTCGGCATCGCGGATGTACTTCTTGTCGACCAGGAACAGAATCACGTGGTCGCCCGACTCGATCACCGTGTCGTCGTGGGCGATCAGCACCTCTTCGTTGCGAATAATCGCGCCGATGGTGGTGCCGGGTGGCAGGGCGATGTCTTCGATGGCGCGACCGACCACTTTGCTCGATTTGGAGTCGCCATGGGCAATCGCCTCGATGGCTTCGGCCGCCCCGCGACGCAGGCTGTGCACGCTTTCGATATCGCCACGGCGCACGTGAGTCAGCAGGGTACCGATGGTGGCCATCTGCGGGCTGATGGCGATGTCGATCTCGCCGCCCTGCACCAGGTCGACGTAGGCCGGGTTGTTGATGATGGTCATCACCTTGCGCGCGCCGAGACGCTTGGCCAGCAAGGACGACATGATGTTGGCTTCGTCGTCGTTGGTCAGGGCCAGGAAGATATCGGCGTCGCTGATGTTTTCTTCCACCAGCAGGTCGCGGTCCGAGGCGCTGCCCTGCAGCACGATGGTGCTGTCGAGGGTTTCCGAGAGGTAACGGCAGCGCGCCGGGTTCATCTCGATGATCTTCACCTGATAGCGGCTTTCGATGGCTTCGGCCAAGCGTTCGCCGATATGCCCGCCACCGGCAATCACCACCTTCTTGTAGCTGTCTTCCATGCGCCGCATTTCGCTCATCACCGCGCGGATGTGCGCCTTGGCGGCAATGAAGAACACTTCGTCATCGGCTTCGATCACCGTGTCGCCCTGCGGCATGATCGCCCGGTTACGGCGGAAGATCGCGGCCACGCGGGTGTCGACATTCGGCATGTGTTCACGCAGTTGGCGCAGTTGCTGGCCGACCAACGGGCCGCCGTAGTACGCCTTGACGGCCACCAACTGGGCTTTGCCCTCGGCGAAGTCGATCACCTGCAGGGCACCGGGGTATTCGATCAGACGCTTGATGTAGTTTGTCACCACCTGCTCGGGGCTGATCAGCACGTCGACCGGAATCGACTCGTTGTTAAACAGGCCGGTGCGGGTCAGGTAGGCCGCCTCCCGCACGCGGGCAATCTTGGTCGGGGTGTGGAACAGGCTGTAGGCGACCTGGCAGGCGATCATGTTGATTTCGTCGCTGTTGGTCACCGCCACCAGCATGTCGGCATCATCTGCCCCGGCCTGACGCAGCACCGTAGGGAACGAGCCGCGGCCCTGCACCGTGCGAATATCCAGGCGGTCACTGAGGTCACGCAGGCGCTCGCCGTCGGTGTCAACCACGGTGATGTCGTTGGCTTCACTGGCCAGGTGCTCTGCCAGGGTGCCGCCAACCTGGCCTGCACCGAGAATGATGATCTTCATGCAGTCTGTTCCTCAGCCGCGCGGGGCGGCAGCGATTTTCATCAGCTTGGCATAGTAGAAGCCATCGTGGCCGTCTACTTGCGGGAATAGCTGGCGACCGTGGGCGGTCTTGTGGCCGGCTGTTGGTTGACCCGGCTGCCCGGCAATATCCAGTTCACGAGCGCCTGGGGTGCGGGCGAGAAAGGCGGCAATGGTGTCACTGTTCTCTGCCGGCATCACCGAGCAGGTGGCATACAGCAGGATGCCGCCGACTTCCAGGGTTTGCCACAGGGCATCCAGCAGTTCGCCTTGCAACTGGGCCAGGGCGGGAATGTCTTCGGCCTGACGGGTCAGTTTGATATCCGGGTGGCGACGTATTACTCCGGTGGCGGAACAGGGCGCGTCGAGCAGAATGCGCTGGAACGGCTTGCCATCCCACCAGGCGGCGAGGTCACGGCCGTCGGCGGCGATCAGTTCAGCGGCAAGACCCAGGCGCTGGAGATTTTCACGCACGCGCACCAGGCGTTTTTCTTCCAGATCCACGGCCACCACGCCGGCCAGCGCCGGCTCGGCTTCGAGCAGGTGGCAGGTCTTGCCGCCGGGTGCAGCGCAGGCGTCCAGCACACGTTGCCCGGGAGCTAGATCGAGCAGTGCGGCGGCCAGTTGCGCGGCTTCATCCTGCACGCTGACACGACCCTCGGCAAAGCCTGGCAGGGTGGTGACATCACAGGCCTGGAGCAAACGAATGCCATCGCGGCTGTAGGTGCAGGGCTCGGCCTCATAACCGACGCGGTGCAGCTCGGCCAGGTACGCGTCGCGGCTGCCGAGGCGGCGGTTGACTCGCAGAATCAGCGGTGGGTGAGCGTTATTGGCCGCGCAGATGGCTTCCCACTGCTGCGGCCACTGGGCTTTCAGGGCTTTCTGCAGCCAGCGCGGGTGGGCGGTATGCAGCACCGGGTCGCGATCCAGGCTGGCGATGATGCGCTCGCCTTCACGCTGGGCATTGCGCAGCACGGCATTGAGCAGGCCCTTGAGTGAGGGCTTTTTCAGCTTGTCGACGCAGGCTACCGTTTCGCCGATGGCGGCATGCGCGGGAATGCGCGTGTAGAACAGCTGGTACAGACCGATCAGCAGCAGCGCTTCGACATCACGGTCGTTAGCCTTGAACGGCTTTTGCAGCAGTTTTTCCGCGATCAGGGCCAGGCGTGGTTGCCAGCGGGCGGTGCCGAAGGCCAGATCCTGAGTCAGCCCTCGATCACGCTGCTCAACCTTATCCAGCAGCGGCGGCAGGCTGCTGCCCAGCGATGCTTTGCCATTGAGCACCACGGCCAGGGCGCGGGCAGCGGCGAGACGTGGGTTCATTGACCGAGCACCAGGCCAGCGGCGAACTGCTCGCGGCGGCTGTTGTACAGGTCACTGAAGTTCAGTGCTTTGCCGCCGGGCAGTTGCACGCGGGTCAGGCGTAGTGCGCCTTCGCCGCAGGCGATGGTCAGCCCGGATTTGTCGGCGGCGAGAATGCTGCCGGCGGGCCCACTGCCCTCGCCCAGCGCTGCGGCATGGATTTTGAGTGCATCGCCGTGCAGCGTGCTGTGGCAGATCGGCCAGGGGTGAAAGGCGCGTACCAGGCGTTCCAGCTCAATGGCCGGGCGGCTCCAGTCGATCCGGGCTTCATCCTTGTTCAGTTTGTGCGCGTAGGTGGCCAGGCTGTCGTCCTGCACTTCGCCTATCAAGGTGCCCGCGGCCAAGCCGCTGATGGCGTCGATCACGGCCTGCGGGCCGAGTGCTGCCAGGCGGTCGTGCAGGCTGCCGCCGGTGTCTTCTGCAGAGATGGGGGTGCTGACCTTGAGTAACATCGGCCCGGTATCCAGGCCCGCTTCCATCTGCATCACGGTGACGCCGGACTCGCCATCGCCGGCTTCGACTGCACGCTGAATCGGTGCCGCGCCACGCCAGCGCGGTAGCAGTGAGGCGTGACTGTTGATGCAGCCCAGGCGCGGAGTATCGAGTACCACTTGCGGCAGAATCAGACCGTAAGCCACCACGACCATCAGATCGGGTTTGAGAGCCGCCAATTCGGCCTGGGCCTCAGGGTCACGCAGGGTCTGCGGCTGATACACCGGTATTTCGTGGTGCAGGGCGAGCTGTTTGACCGGGCTGGGCGTGAGTTTCTGACCGCGCCCGGCCGGGCGGTCAGGCTGGCTGTAGACGGCAATGATCTGATGGGGAGTATCGAGCAGGGCCTTGAGGTGTTCGGCGGCGAACTCAGGGGTGCCGGCAAAGACAATACGCAAAGACTCAGACATGGATTCTCACTGCTAAAAGAAAAAGGCTTGCCGCAGCAAGCCTTTATACGTTGTGGGTCAAGCCTGCTGGCGGTGCTGCTTTTCCAGCTTCTTCTTGATGCGGTCGCGTTTAAGCGTAGACAGGTAGTCGACAAACAGCTTGCCGTTGAGGTGGTCGCATTCGTGCTGGATGCACACCGCCAGCAGGCCTTCGGCGATCAGTTCATAGGGCTGGCCATCGCGGTCCAGCGCCTTGATCTTGACCTTTTGCGGGCGGTCGACATTTTCGTAGAAGCCCGGCACCGAGAGGCAGCCTTCCTGATACTGATCCATTTCTTCGGTCAGCGGCTCGAACTCGGGGTTGATAAACACCCGGGGCTCGGATTTGTCTTCGGACAGGTCCATCACCACCAGGCGTTTGTGCACGTTGACCTGAGTGGCTGCCAGGCCAATGCCGGGCGCGTCATACATGGTTTCAAACATGTCATCGATCAGCTGACGCAAGGCGTCATCGACCACGTCCACCGGCTTGGCGATGGTGCGCAGGCGCGGATCGGGAAATTCGAGGATATTCAGGATCGCCATATGCGTTTGTGATGCACTTGTGGAATAAAGTCAAAATCCGCTGCTAAGATGATGAGCAGCATTGAAAAACGGCTTCACGCCGCAGCACGACTGGGTTTTGTCGCGGCGCTAGGGCGCTCCACGTGAAGGCACATAATAAAGGGATTCACCGCATGAGGAAATCACTACTCGCCCTGCTGCTGGTTGCGGCAAGTGGCTTGGCCCAGGCCGCCGTGCAACTCAAGGACGGTCACCCAGACCGTTATACCGTGGTCAAGGGCGATACCCTCTGGGATATTTCCGGGAAATTCCTGAGCCAGCCGTGGAAGTGGCCAGAAATCTGGCACGCCAACCCTCAGGTGGAAAACCCCCATCTGATCTACCCGGGCGACCAACTGAGTCTGGTCTACGTCGATGGTCAGCCCCGCCTGATGCTTAACCGCGGCGAGTCGCGCGGCACCATCAAGCTGTCACCGCAAGTCCGTAGCACACCGATGGCTGAAGCCATTCCGGCGATTCCACTGGAGGCGATCAACAGCTTCCTGTTAAGCAACCGCATTGTTGATACCCCTGAGCAGTTTCAGGCTGCACCCTACATTGTTGCCGGTAACGCCGAGCGCGTTGTCAGTGGCGCTGGGGATCGTGTGTACGCCCGCGGTGTGTTTGATGAGTCGGCGCCGGCTTACGGCATCTATCGTCAGGGCAAAACCTACACCGACCCGGAAACTCAGGAGTTCCTCGGGATCAACGCCGACGACATCGGCTCGGGTGAGATCGTCGCCGAGGAAGGCGATGTAGGCACCATGAGCCTGACTCGTTCGACCCAGGAAATACGCCTTGGTGACCGTCTATTCCGCACCGAAGAGCGTTCGATTAATTCGACCTTTATGCCGAGTGAGCCGGCAGGCGAAATTAATGGGGTGATCCTCGATGTACCGCGCGGTGTGACGCAGATTGGTCAGTTTGACGTGGTCACTATCAACAAAGGCGCCCGTGATGGCCTGATTGAAGGCAACGTTCTGGCGATCTACAAGACCGGTGAAACCGTACGCGACCGCATAACCGGTGATTCGGTAAAAATCCCGGATGAGCGTGCGGGCCTGTTGATGGTGTTCCGCACCTACGACAAGCTCAGCTATGGCCTGGTACTGGGCGCTTCTCGCTCGCTAGCGATCATGGATAAGGTGCGTAACCCGTAACCACTAAAAGCCCCGCAAATGCGGGGCTTTTTTATGTCGTGTCACTTCTGGCCGCCACCCATACCGCCCATGCGGCGCGACCGATCAAGGATGATTCGGATGTCGCAACCTTCTGCTATTTCCCCTGCCGTCTCTCCAGCTGAATTGGAAGCCCGCCTGCGTTTGCACTGCCTGCCGGAGCTTGGTCCACGGCGCTTTCGTAAACTCCTCAGTGCCTTCGACAGTGCATCTGCCGCACTCAGTGCGCCGGCCAGTGCCTGGCGTTCCCTGGGTCTACCACAGGCTTGCAGTGAGACGCGGCGTAGTGCCGAAGTGCGTGAGCGGGCTGCGCGGAGCCTGGCCTGGCTGGACACCGAGCCTCGCACCTTGCTGATGTGGGATGACCCGATCTATCCAGGGCTGTTGGCGGAACTGGCAGATGCCCCGCCGCTGTTGTTTGTTGAAGGTGACCCAGGTTTGCTGGAACAGCCGCAATTGGCCATGGTCGGCAGTCGGCGGGCCTCGCGACCGGGGCTGGATACCGCGCAGTGTTTTGCCCGCAGCCTGGCGGGTGGCGGTTTTGTAATTACCAGTGGCCTGGCTCTGGGTATCGATGGTGCTGCCCATCAGGGGGCGCTGGATGCCAATGGCAAGACTGTGGCGGTGCTCGGTACCGGTTTGCAGTGTTTGTATCCGGCGCGGCACAAGTCGTTGGCGGCCGCGATTGTGGCCCAGGGCGGCGCGCTGGTCTCCGAGTTACCGCTGGACTGCCCACCGCAGACGAGTAATTTTCCGCGCCGTAACAGAATCATCAGTGGCCTTTCCGTCGGCGTATTGGTGGTGGAGGCCAGTCCGTCCAGCGGCTCCTTGATCACTGCACGCCTGGCGGCTGAGCAGGGCCGCGAGGTGTATGCGATTCCCGGTTCTATTCATCACCCTGGGGCGCGCGGTTGTCACCAGTTGATTCGTGAAGGGGCAACGCTGGTAGAGAGCATCGAGGATATTCTGCAAGCCCTGCGCGGCTGGCAGAGGCTGCCAGCCAGCGGTGCGCCACAGTTGTCCGAACCGCACGCCCATCCACTACTGGCACTGTTGTTGGCTGCGCCGCATAGCAGTGAGGCGCTGGTGGTTGCCAGCGGCTTGCCGTTGGCTGAAGTGCTGGCGGCGCTGACAGAGCTGGAGTTGGAGGGGCGAGTGGCCTGCGAAAATGGCCGCTGGGTGGGTCGCGCACCTTGAACGGGGTCTTGGCTTGGATACACTGCCCGTCAAGTGTTTAGCGGAGAGCAGTGCATGGTCAGCAATTGGCAAATACAACAGGCCGCACAGGTGGTGCGCAGTGGTGGGGTGATTGCCTATCCGACCGAAGCAGTATGGGGGCTGGGTTGTGATCCCTGGAATGACGAAGCGGTGGAGCGTTTGCTGGCACTCAAGGATCGTCCCGTGCACAAGGGCCTGATTCTGGTGGCTGCCGAGATCGAGCAGTTCGATTTTATCCTCGAAGACCTCCCGGAAATCTGGCTGGCGCGTCTGGCGGGTAGTTGGCCGGGGCCCAATACCTGGCTGGTACCGCACCAGAACCGCTTGCCGGAGTGGATCAGCGGCCAATACAGCAGTGTGGCCCTGCGCGTTAGCGACCATCCACAAGTGCGGGCGCTATGCCGGTTGACCGGGCCGTTGGTGTCGACCTCGGCCAATCCGGCAGGGCGCCCCTCGGCACGTTCGCGCCTGCGGGTTGAGCAGTATTTCCCCGGTCAGCTGGATGCGGTGCTGGGCGGGGCCCTGGGCGGCCGCAAGAACCCCAGCCTGATTCGTGACTTGATCAGTGGTGATGTAGTCAGGCCATCGTAGGTTTCGTTTCTTCTCGTAGCCCGGATGCAATCCGGGGGTGGCAGACACGGTCCCCGGATTGCATCCGGGCTACGTAGTTTCAAGGAAGCAGGATGGTTGAGCCGGTGGTTTGCCGGCCACTCAGCGCTGTTTGTGCCTGCGCCGCATCCTTGAGTGCATAACGGTTGCTGATTTCCACCTGCAATTGCCCGCTGCTGATCATGGCAAACAGCTCATCCGCCATGCTCTGCAGTCGCGTCGGTGTATCGGCATAGCCTGCCAGGGTTGGTCGGGTGACGAACAATGAGCCCTTCTGCGCCAGAATGCCCAGATTGACCCCGCTGACGGCCCCCGAGGCATTGCCGAAGCTGACCAGCAGGCCGCGCGGTGCCACGCAGTCCAGCGAGGTTTCCCAGGTGTCCTGGCCGACGCCGTCGTAGACCACTGGGCACTTCTTGCCATCGGTCAGTTCCAGCACGCGCTGGGCGACGTTTTCATGGCTGTAATCGATGGTCGCCCAGGCACCCTGCGCTTTGGCGCGGGCGGCTTTTTCCGCCGAGCTGACCGTACCGATCAACTTGACCCCAAGTGCCTTCGCCCACTGGCAGGCAAATGAGCCAACCCCGCCGGCGGCGGCATGAAACAGGATGGTTTCACCGCCTTGCAGGGCAAAGGTCTGGCGCAGCAGGTATTGCACGGTCAGGCCCTTGAGCATGACGGCTGCCGCCTGCTCGAAGCTGATCGAGTCCGGCAGCTTCACCAGTTTCTCGGCAGGCAGCACATGCAGCTCGCTGTATGCACCCAGCGGCCCGGTGGCGTAGGCCACCCGGTCGCCAACCTGGAAGTGGCTAACGGCCGAACCCACGGCCTCGACTATGCCGGCACCTTCAGTACCGAGGCTGGAAGGCAGTGCGGGCGGTGCATACAGGCCGCTGCGAAAATAGGTGTCGATAAAATTCAGGCCGATGGCCTGGTTCTGCACCCGCACTTCATTAGGGCCAGGGGCTGCGGGGGTGTAGTCGCTGTATTCGAGCACTTCCGGGCCGCCGTGGCGGTTGAACTGGATACGCATGACCATTTTCAGGTTCCTTAGCGATTGAATGGCTGGAGCATGCGCGCAGAGGCGCAAGAGTGCCGCTATCCAATCGTCTGCATTGACTGGCGTCAACTGCGGCCGTGGACCGGCTCCCTGGGCCGCGATGGAGTCAGGCCATAAGAAATCGTCAGGAAGGATTTATAACGTCGCGCAGCGACGGCCCGCAGGGTGGCCGCGATGGAGGCAGGCCATAAGAAATCGTCAGGAAGGATTTATAACGTCGCACAGCGACGGCCCGTAGGGTGGCCGTAATGGAGGCAGGCCATAAGAAATCGTCAGGAGCGATTTATAACGTCGCGCAGCGACGGCCCGTAGGGTGGCCGCAATGGAGGCAGGCCATAAGAAATCGTCAGGAGCGATTTATAACGTCGCGCAGCGACGGCCCGTAGGGTGGCCGCCATGGATGGCAGGCCATAAGAAATCGTCAGGAGCGATTTATAACGTCGCGCAGCGACGGCCCGTAGGGTGGCCGCCATGGATGGCAGGCCATAATGTTATGCTTGCCACCGATTTCGCCGCTCAGCAGCAGCTGTGCTATTGAGCGGCCTTAGCTGATTCAAGGTGCCGCCGTGAGTAACCGTACTGAGGCCGTCAAAGCCTACCTGCTGGACCTGCAAGACCGTATCTGCGCTGCGCTGCAAGCCGAAGATGGCCGTGCTGAATTCTTTGAGGATGCCTGGCAGCGCCCGGGCGGTGGTGGCGGGCGTACCCGGGTGATGGAAAATGGCGCGCTGATCGAAAAGGGTGGGGTGAACTTCTCCCACGTGTTCGGTGACAGCCTGCCGCCCTCGGCCAGCGCCCATCGCCCCGAGTTGGCCGGCCGTGGTTTCGAGGCACTGGGCGTATCGCTGGTGATGCACCCGGAAAACCCTTATGTGCCGACTTCCCATGCCAACGTGCGCTTTTTCAGCGCCGAGAAGGACGGTGAAGAAGCGGTCTGGTGGTTTGGTGGTGGTTTCGACCTGACGCCTTATTACGCCAATGAGGAAGACTGCGTGCATTGGCACCAGGTCGCCTTCGACGCTTGCGCGCCCTTTGGTGCCGAGGTGTATCCGAAGTTCAAAGCCTGGTGTGACCGCTACTTTTACCTCAAGCACCGGGATGAGCCGCGCGGCATCGGCGGCCTGTTTTTCGACGATTTGAACCAGTGGGATTTCGACACCAGCTTCTCCTTTATGCGCGCCATCGGTGATGCCTACCTGGCGGCCTACCTGCCCATCGTGCAGCGCCGCAAGCTGACCCCCTATGGCGAGCGCGAGCGCGAGTTCCAGGCCTTCCGCCGTGGTCGTTATGTCGAGTTCAACCTGGTGTTCGACCGTGGCACCCTGTTCGGCCTGCAGTCGGGTGGGCGTACCGAGTCGATCCTCATGTCGCTGCCGCCGCATGTGCGTTGGGGCTACGACTGGAAGCCCGAGCCGGGTAGCGAAGAGGCGCGGTTGAACGAGTATTTCCTGACTGACCGCGACTGGCTCGCCGGACAGGCCTGAGTCAGGGTGGGGCGTTCGCTGCGGATCGGCTGCCTGTTGATCGCCGCACTGCTGCTGGCTGGTTGCGCCACGCCGCCGCCCCGCGACGCGGGCAACCTGTGCGCGATCTATCGCCAGTACCCGGACTGGTATGAAGAATCGTTGGTGATGGAGCGGCAGTGGGGCACGCCCATGCAGGTGGCCATGGCGGTCATCAAGCAGGAGAGCGGCTACCGCCATGATGCCCTGCCGCCACGCTACTACTTTCTCGGTTTTATTCCCTGGGGACGGGTCAGTTCGGCCTACGGCTATGCCCAGGCGCAGGACCCGGCCTGGGCCGACTACCAGCGCGCCACCGGTAATGGCGGCTCGCGCAGCAGCTTCGACGACGCCCTGCTGTTCGTGGGTTGGTACACCGACGCCAGCCAGCGCGAGCTGGGTATTTCCAAGTGGGACGCTTACAACCAGTACCTGGCTTATCACGAAGGGCGTGGTGGCTATCGCCGCGGCAGCTACAACGGCAAACCCTGGTTGATGCAGGTGGCGCGCAAGGTCGAGCAGCAGGCCAAGGCCTATGGTTGGCAGCTCAAGCAGTGTCGCGCCGAGCTGGAGGATAATCGCAGCTGGTGGCCGTTCTAGGTCGCCGACTTATTTCTGAGGAGTGTTCATGGACCGCTACGGCGTTTTCGGTAATCCCATCGGCCACAGCAAATCGCCGTTGATTCATCGTTTATTCGCTCAGCAGACGGGTGAGCAACTCAGCTATGACGCCTTGCTGGCACCGCTGGAGGACTTTCCCGGGTTTGCCCGCGAGTTCTTCGCCAGCGGTCGGGGCGCGAATGTCACCGTGCCGTTCAAGGAGCAGGCGTTTGCCCTGGCTGACAGCTTGAGTGCGCGCGCGCAACGCGCCGGTGCGGTGAATACCTTGCAGAAGCTGGCCGATGGCAGCCTGCTGGGGGATAACACCGACGGTGCGGGCCTGGTGCGTGACCTGAGGGTGAATGCCGGCGTGACCCTCAAGGGCCAGCGCATCCTCCTGCTCGGTGCCGGCGGCGCGGTGCGGGGTGTGCTCGAACCCTTGTTGGCCGAGCAACCGGCGGCATTGGTGATTGCCAATCGCACGGTGGCAAAAGCCGAACAGCTGGCCCATGCATTCGCCGACCTCGGGCCGGTGGTCGCCAGCGGTTATGACTGGATCGATGCGCCGGTGGACATCATCATCAACGGCACCTCGGCCAGCCTGGCCGGCGAGTTACCGCCGATTGCGCCGAGCCTGATTCAGCCGGCCCACACGGTCTGCTACGACATGATGTATGGCAAGCAGCCGACGGCGTTCAACCGCTGGGCCGCTGCGCACGGTGCGGCGCGTACCCTGGATGGTTTGGGCATGCTGGTCGAGCAGGCTGCCGAGGCTTTCTTCCTGTGGCGCGGTGTGCGCCCCGATAGCGCGCCGGTGTTGGCCGAGCTACGCCGACTATTGGCCGAGAGTTGAGCGCCGTGAGCCTGAGCGCGGAGCAACTGGCGCAGGTCAGCGCATTGACGGTGCAGCACTATCAGGACTGCGCCGAAGACTTTCGCGACGGCACCCGCAATCATGATGTCAGCCAGAATATCGCCGCGCTGCTCTCCTCTATTCAGGCCACTGCGCCTTATCAGATTCTCGATTTCGGCTGCGGCCCGGGGCGCGATCTACGCACCTTCAGCGCCCTGGGGCATATCGCCGTGGGCCTGGATGGCTGCTCGCGCTTTGTCGAGATGGCCCGCGCCGACAGTGGCTGCGAAGCCTGGCAGCAGGATTTTCTCGCCCTCGATCTGCCGCCTGCGCGTTTCGATGGCGTGTTCGCCAATGCGGTGTTGTTCCATATTCCCAGCCAGGAACTGCCACGGGTGTTGGCCCAGTTGCATGCCTGCTTGAAACCGGGCGGTGTGCTATTCAGCTCCAACCCGCGCGGCGACAACCAGGAAGGCTGGAATGGCGACCGCTATGGCGCCTATTACGACTTGGCCAACTGGCGCGCACTGCTGACTGCCGCCGGCTTCAGTGAGCTGCAGCATTACTACCGCCCAGCCGGTTTGCCGCGTGAGCAGCAACCCTGGTTGGCCAGCGTCTGGCGCAGGCTCTGACGCCTGAGCATGTAGCCTGGATTAGCGCAGCGTAATCCGGAAAAGGGTGTCGGTGATGCGGTGATACCCGGATTACGCCTTCGGCTAATCCAGGCTACGAAACTACGTTTTCAACGGCCGGCTAGTACACGTCGCGCAGGTAGCGTTTTTGCTCACTCAGGCCGCGCAGGTACTCGGCGGCCTGCTCTGCACTCAGGCCGCCGTGATCGCGGGCGACCTCGCGTAACGCCAGGTCAACGCCCTTGGCCATCTGGCTGGCATCACCGCAGACATACAGTTGTGCGCCCTCTTCCAGCCAGCGCCACAGCTCGGCACCCTGCTCGCGGATGCGGTCCTGCACGTAGATCTTTTGCGCCTGATCGCGGGAAAACGCCAGGCTCAGCTCAGTCAGCAGGCCGTCGCGCTGCATGCCTTGCAGCTCGTCGCGGTAGTAGAAATCACTGGCGGCATGCTGTTCGCCGAAGAACAGCCAGTTCTTGCCCTGATCGCCGCGCTCGCGCCGCTCGTGGAGGAAGCCGCGGAACGGCGCTACTCCGGTGCCGGGGCCGATCATGATCATCGGTACGTTGCCGTCTTGCGGCACGCGAAAGTGCTTGCTGGTCTGCACGAACAGCGGCACCTCGAGGTCATTGGCGCGGTCGGCGAGAAAGGTCGAAGCCACACCCTTGCGTTTGCCGTAACGCACTGCCGAAACGGTCAGCTGTACTTCGCCGGCATGCGCCTTGGGGCTTGAGGAGATTGAGTACAGGCGCGGTTGCAGGCGCTTGAGGCTGCCGAGCAGTTCACTGGCCGAGTGCGCGGCCGGGTAGGCCTGCAACACGTCAGCCAACTGGCGGCCCCACAGCCAGTCGCTCAGCTCGCGCTTGCGTTCGCCAAGCAGGCTGCGCAACTCGCTGCTGGCGCTGCGTTCGGCCACCAGCGCCAAGGCTTCGTGACTCGGCCGGGCGATTTCGAAATGATTGCTTAGCGCCTCGCGTAGCGGCAGCTCGCCGACCTTGGCCACGCTGACCAGTTGCTCGCCGTCCAGGCGACTCAGCTCCAGCACTTCCTGTACCAGCTCGGGGCAGTTGCGCGGCCATACGCCGAGGGCGTCGCCGGCCTCGTAGGTCAGGCCTGAATCAGCCAGGGCGAAACCAAACTGGCGGGTGTCCTTGCTCGCTCCGGCGCCGTTCAGGCGCAGGTTAACGGCCAGGCGGGCGGCGGCTGGCTGCGCCTTGCTGATGCTCTTCGGCGCCGCAGTTTCGCGCGGTGTCACGGCCTGGCGGCTAGGTGTGTGGGGGGCTGCATCGGCCGGTTTAAGCAGGGGGAGCAACTCGTCCAGCCAGGCGCTGGCGGCCTCATCAAAGTCGGTGTCGCAGTCCAGGCGCGGGCGCAGCGCGGTGGCACCCAGTTCGGCCAAGCGATTGTCGAGGTTCTTGCCGTGCTGGCAGAACTGCTGGTAATTCGGGTCACCGAGGGCCAATACGGCGTAGCGCAGATTTTCCAGGCGCATCTCGCTGCTGCGCAGATCATTCCAGAATCCCTGCCCGCAGTCGGGCGAGTCACCGTCGCCGAAGGTGCTGCTGAGTACCAGCAGGTTGTTGGCCTCGCTCAGTTTGGCCAGCGGGTAATCGGCCATGTTGCACAGCTCCACGGCAATCCCGGCGGCGTCCAGGCGTTTGGCGAACCGCTCGGCCAGGGCTTCGCTGTTGCCGGTTTGCGAGGCCCACAGCAGTGTGGCCCGTGGCGTGTTTGCCATTATGGCGCGTTGTGCGCCCGCGTCGACACGGCTGAATAGGCCGGCCAGCATGCCGTCCAGCCACAGCCGTGAGGGTTCGACCAGCGGCGCATGGGCGGGCAGGCTGGGAACGCCGCCCCCGGGGTTGGCCCGCAGCCCGCTGATAAAACCACTCATATAGGTGAGCTCGCCATCGTTCAGCGGTGGCGGTGCAGTGACCTCCACGCCGAGCAGGGCGGCCAATGCGTCGATATGCGACATATCGAGTTCCTCGGACAAAGGGTTGCAAGCAGGTGGAGCGCTCGCCGTGCTGGCGGGCGTCTCTAGAAATTGATGGCTGATCAGTTCGACCCGGCGCAGGCTGACAGCGCAGAACTTGAATTCCGGCTGTTGCGAAATGGGGTCTACGGCATCGCTGGTGACGGCGTTGATCGCCAGGTTGTCGCCGTACACATCGTTCCAGTGGAACGGCGCAAAGCACCCGCCCGGCAGCACACGATCACTGACCACCACCGGCAGTACGGCATGGCCTCGACGTGAGCGGATTTCCAGGTGGTCGCGGTCACGCACGCCGAGGGCGGCGGCGTCCTGCGGGTGCACTTCAACGAAGGGGCCAGGGTTGAGTTTGTTCAGCGTGGCAACTTTCCCGGTCTTGGTCAGGGTGTGCCACTGGTGCTGCAAGCGGCCGGTGTTGAGCACGAAGGGGAACTCTTCATCGGGCATTTCCGCCGGGTTCAGGTGCGGGCGAGCGAAGAACTGCGCCTTGCCGCTGGGCGTGGCGAAGGCGATACGCGGCTGAGTGCCGTCTGCGCGGGTAGTGAGTGCCTGGCTGAGCCCGTCGTTGAGGTAGCGGATCGGTGCCCGATGATCTCCCGCCTCGTCCGCACACGGCCATTGCAGTGGCATCTGGCGCAGCCGTGCATGGCTGGCACCGCGCAGGTCATAGCCGGTCTTGGGGTTGTGGAAGCGCTTGATCTCTTCGAATACCTGCGCAGCCGATTCGTAGCTGAAACCGTCGGCAAAGCCCATCTCGCAGGCCACCTGGGCGATGATCTGCCAGTCGGCCATGGCCTCGCCGGGCGGTTCGACGGCTTGTGGCATCAGGCTCAGGTTGCGTTCGGAGTTGATCATCACCCCTTCGGTTTCGGCCCACAGCGCGCCGGGCAAGAGGATGTCGGCATAGCGGTTGCTCTCGGTGTCGAGAAAGGCGTCCTGGGCGATCACCAGCTCGGCGGCCTTGAGCCCGGCGATCACCTTGCTGCGGTTGGCCATGCTCGCCACCGGGTTGGTGCAGATGATCCAGCAGGCCTTGACCTTGCCGGCGGCCATGTCCTCGAACAGTTCCACGGCTCCACCCCCCACGCGGCTGTGCAAGGTGTCCTGTGGCACGCCCCAGATGGCTTCGACGAAGGCGCGGTCTTCTTCCACCAGCACCGAACGCTGGCCGGGCAAGCCGGGGCCCATGTAACCCATCTCGCGGCCACCCATGGCATTGGGTTGGCCGGTGAGGGAGAACGGGCCGCTGCCGGGCCGGCAGATCTTGCCGGTGGCCAGGTGCAGGTTGCAGATGGCGTTGGTGTTCCAGGTGCCATGGCTGCTCTGGTTGAGGCCCATGGTCCAGCAGCTCATCCATTCGCCGGCTTCGCCGATCCAGCGTGCGGCCTGGTGAATGGCGGCCTCGCTCAGCCCGGTCTGCGCACAAACGTATGCGGGGGTGTACTGGCTGAGGAAGTCCGGCATCACCTCCCAGCCTTCGGTGAACGCGGCAATAAAGGCCGGATCGGTATGGCCGTTCTGGTGCAGCAGGTGCAGCAGGCCGTTGAGCAGGGCCAGGTCGCTGCCCGGGTTGATCTGCAGAAACAGGTCGGCCTTGTCCGCCGTGGCGTTACGCCGTGGGTCAACGACGATCAGTTTGGCTCCGGCCTTGACCCGATCCAGCATGCGCAGGAACAGGATCGGGTGGCAGTCGGCCATGTTCGCGCCGATAACGAAGAACACCTCGGCCTGGTCGAAGTCCTGGTATGAGCCGGGTGGGCCGTCGGCGCCGAGCGACAGTTTGTAGCCGCTGCCGGCGCTGGCCATGCACAGGCGCGAGTTGGATTCGATCTGGTTGCTGCCCAGGTAGCCCTTGACCAGTTTGTTGGCCAGGTACTGGGCCTCCAGCGACATTTGTCCGGAGACATACAGGGCGATGGCGTCCGGGCCGTGTGTGTCGAGGATCGTATGCAGGCGCACGGCGGCGGCGCTGATCGCGGCTTGCATGGCGATTTGCCCGGGGTCGCGGCTGCGTTCGCTGCGCAGGTAGGCGTGCTGCATGCGCCCGGATTCATTGAGTGGCTGGGCGCAGGTGCTGCCCTTGGTGCACAGGCGGCCGAAGTTGCTTGGATGCTGTTGGTCACCGCTGACTTTGGTGACTTTGCCGTTTTCCACGTGCATGACAATGCCGCAGCCAACGCCGCAATAGGGGCAGACACTCCGAACCGTTTTGTTCGCCACACTCCTCTCCTGAACCGTAAACGCAAAACGCCATGCTGCCCTCCGTCGAAACGGGAACAACACGGCGTCTTTGTCGTGGATGGCAATCGGCTTTGATTGACCTGTACCGAGCTATAGCAAGGCACGCGCCAGTGTTCGCCTGCTCGGCGCCAACGCCCGTCTGGCAAGGCCTGGCAAGGTTTATTGGGGGCTCAAGTGCGTGCTGCGCAGTGACTCATAACGGGGCGCGGAGTGGGCGTGCCGCCTCTTTTTGGGTCTTTGCGCCTGTGCCTCTGGCTCGCTTCAGCAAGGCTTGTAGCCCGTAACAATGCGGCTCACAGGCCACTGCGGGAAAACTGGCACAAGCGCTGCATAAGTCCCGTCGAGCCCGCCACATTCGGGCTGCCCATTCGATCAATGGCGATCGTTGGCCTAAGTAGGCAATGGGTTATCAGGTGCCACTCGCAGGCACCGCATAGAACAGGCAAAGGCGCCTGAAACCGCAAGGTTTCAGGCGCCTTTTTTATTGCCGCAGAACAACCTGATGAGCTTCGGCCGGGAAATGCCATGAACAGCACAGACATCACTACAGACCAGCAGCGGCTGATCATCATCGGCAACGGCATGGTCGGCCATCACTGCGTCGAACAACTGATCGAGCGTGGCGCCCTGGCCCACTATCAGGTGCATGTGTTCAGCGAAGAGCCGCTGCGTGCCTATGACCGCGTGCACCTCTCCGAGTATTTCGGTGGCCGTGATGCCGAGTCGCTGGCGCTCAGCGGTGCCGAGTTGTACCAGACCCCGGGCGTGACCCTGCACCTGGGCGCGCCGGTGCTGGAGATCGACCGCGAGCGCTGTGAGGTGGTTACCGCTGCAGGCCGCTTCCCTTACGACCAGCTGGTGCTGGCCACCGGCTCCTATCCGTTCGTGCCGCCGATCGAAGGCGCCGAGGGCGATTCGCGTCTGGTTTATCGCACCCTGGCTGACCTCGACGGTATTCGCGCCGCCGCCAATGGCAAGCGCCGTGGGGTGGTGGTCGGCGGTGGTCTGCTCGGCCTGGAAGCGGCCAACGCGCTGAAGTCGCTGGGCCTGGAAGCCCATGTGGTGGAGTTTGCGCCACGCCTGATGCCGGTGCAGTTGGATGACCACGGCGGCCTGGCGCTAAAGGCGCAGATCGAAGCCCTGGGCGTCAGCGTACACCTGTCGCGCGGCACCCAGTCGATCACCCCGGGCAGTGAGTACCGCTACCGGATGAACTTCGCCGCCGATGCGGCGGGTCAGAGCGAGTTTCTGGAAACCGACCTGATCGTGTTCTCCGCCGGTATTCGCCCGCAGGACGCCATCGCCAAACAGTGCGGCCTGGAACTTGGCCCACGCGGCGGTGTGGCCATCGACAGCCAGTGCCGCACCAGCGATGAGAAGATTTTTGCGATTGGCGAATGTGCGGCCTGGAATGGCGGCATCTTCGGTCTGGTCGCGCCGGGCTACCAAATGGCCCGCAGTGTCGCCACCCAGCTCTGTGGTGAAGACAGCGAGCCCTTCATGGGCGCGGACATGTCGACCAAGCTCAAGCTGCTCGGCGTCGACGTCGGCTCCATCGGCGATGCCCATGGCGCCACCGCCGGCTCGCGCAGCTACCGCTTTATCGACGAGGCCACGGCCAGCTACCGCCGTCTGGTCGTATCCGCCGACGGCAAGCAGGCCCTCGGCGCCGTGCTGGTCGGCGACAACAGCTATTACGACACCCTGCTGCAGTACGTGCAGAACGGCATCAAGCTGCCGGCCGATCCGTCCTGCCTGATTCTGCCGCAAGGCGAAGGTGCGCCGGCGCTGGGTGCCGATGCCCTGCCGGACACCGCCACCATCTGTTCCTGCCACAACGTCAGCAAGGGCGCGATTTGCACCGCCATCGACGGCGGCTGTGGCGACCTTGCCGGCCTCAAGTCCTGCACCAAGGCGGCCACCGGCTGCGGCGGTTGCGCAGCCTTGCTCAAGCAGGTGTTCGAGCATGAGCTGACCGCCCGTGGCGTGGTGGTGGACAAGAGCCTGTGCGAGCACTTCGCCTACACCCGTCAGGAGTTGTTTGGCCTGGTCAGCGTGGAAGGCATCGAGAGCTTCGAGGAACTGCTGGCCAAACACGGCCGTGGCCATGTCGGCTGCGACATCTGCAAGCCGGCGGTGGGCTCGATCCTCGCCTCGTGCTGGAACCGCTCGATCACCGATCCACTGCTGGTGCCGCTGCAAGACACCAACGACACCTTTATGGCCAACATGCAGAAGAACGGCACCTACTCGGTGGTGCCGCGCATCCCCGGTGGTGAAGTCACCCCGGATGGCCTGATCGCGATTGGCGCGGTGGCGAAGAAATACGACCTCTACACCAAGATCACCGGCGGTCAGCGTATCGACCTGTTCGGCGCGCAACTGCATGAACTGCCGGAGATCTGGGCCGAGCTGATTGCCGCCGGCTTTGAAACCGGCCACGCCTACGGCAAGTCGCTGCGCACGGTGAAGAGCTGCGTGGGCAGCACCTGGTGCCGCTACGGCGTGCAGGACAGTGTGGCCATGGCGCTGCTGCTGGAGGACCGCTACAAGGGCCTGCGCTCGCCGCACAAAATCAAGTTCGCGGTCAGCGGCTGCACCCGCGAATGCGCCGAGGCGCAGAGCAAGGACGTTGGCGTGATCGCCACGGAAAACGGCTGGAACCTCTATGTGGCCGGTAACGGCGGCATGCGCCCACGGCATGCCGAGCTGTTTGCCACCGATCTGGATGACGAAACGCTGGTCCGCTACATCGACCGCTTCCTGATGTTCTACGTGCGCACCGCCGACCGTCTGCAACGCACCTCGGTGTGGCGCGAGTCGCTGGAAGGCGGCCTGGATTACCTCAAAGAGGTGATCATCGACGACAGCCTGAATCTCGCCGCCGAGCTGGAAGCGCAGATGCAACTGGTGATCGACCGCTACGAATGCGAATGGGCCAACGCCCTCAAGGACCCGGAAAAACTCAAGCGCTTCCGCACCTTCGTCAACGACAAGCGCGCCGATCCGGATATTCATTTCGTCAGGGAGCGCGAACAGCGTCGCCCCGTACGGGACTCCGAGCTTTCCCTTATCCCACTGTATGAAGAGGTGATCTGATGAGCCAGTTGAGCGCAGACGTTATCGAGCAACAAGCCGCCCTGCAGTGGCAAGCACTCTGCTCCCGCGAGGACCTGGTGGCCAATTCGGGCGTGGTGGCCTGGGTTGACGGTGCCCAAGTGGCGCTGTTCTACCTGCCGAATGAGGCAAGCGACCAGCAGCTGTACGCCATCGATAACCGCGACCCAAAGTCAGGCGCCAATGTGATCGGTCGCGGCATCGTCGGTCAGCTTGCCGGTGATCTGGTGATCGCTGCCCCGCTGTACAAACAGCACTTCCGCCTGCAGGACGGCACCTGTCTGGAATACCCGGAGCAGCAACTGCGTACCTGGCCGGTACGGATCAACGGTAATGCCATCGAGATTGCGCTCTAACTGAAACCCAGGCGTGCAGCCTGCTCGCTGCACGTCACCTCTGAATACCTTGCACAGGAAGACAGCATGTCGTATCTGGTCCCCTCAGAATTCGTCACCAAGATGGTCGATGCTGGCGAGTCGAAGATTTTCATGTCCACCCGCGACACCCTGATTCGGGCTTTTATGGCCGGTGCAATCCTGGCGCTGGCAGCCGTCTTCGCAATTTCCATCACGGTGCAGACGGGCTCGCCACTACTCGGCGCTGCCTTCTTCCCGGTCGGTTTCATCATGCTTTATCTGATGGGGTTCGATCTGCTGACTGGGGTGTTTGTGCTCACACCGCTGGCGCTGCTCGACCGTCGCCCCGGCGTTACCGTGAGCGGCGTACTGCGCAACTGGGGTTTGGTGTTTCTCGGCAACTTCGGCGGTGCCTTGTTGGTCGCCGTGATGATGGCGTTCGTCTTTACCTACGGCTTCTCCGCTGAGGCTGGCGCGATCGGCGAGAAAATTTCCCACATCGGTGAAAACCGTACCCTGGGCTATGCCGAGTTCGGCGCGGCTGGCTGGGCGACGATCTTTCTGCGCGGCATGCTGTGCAACTGGATGGTGTCGATGGGCGTAGTCGGCGCAATGATCTCCACCACCGTCAGCGGTAAGGCCATCGCGATGTGGATGCCGATCATGCTGTTCTTCTACATGGGCTTCGAGCATTCGGTGGTGAACATGTTCCTGTTCCCCTTCGGCATGATCATGGGCGGTGAGTTTTCGATCATGGACTACATGCTCTGGAACGAAATCCCGACTGCGTTGGGCAACCTGGTGGGCGGCCTGGCATTTACCGGCCTGAGCCTCTATACCACCCACGTTAAAACAGCCCCAAAGCGCGCTCTGTAATATCACCCAGTCCGTTGTCTACCTCGACCCGATACGGGTCGAGGCTGCTTCGGCATATCGGCAGCCACCGTATTGAAAGTCTCCTTAGGGCAGCATTCCGACCAGGGTCGTAAAGCCCTCAATCAGGACTTTCACGGCGCCTGTGTGCCCCATGAGCCGCAACTGAGTGCCAAGGGCATCGTCGTCGCCCTGGCCGATGGCATTAGCACCAGCACTGTCAGTCACATTGCCAGTGAGGCCGCCGTCACTGGTTTTCTCGCCGATTACTTCTGTACCCCGGAAGCCTGGTCGGTCAAGCAGTCGGCCCAGCGTGTGTTAATCGCCAGTAATTCCTGGCTGCATGCGCAGACCCGCCAAAGCGAATACCGTTACGACCTCAACCGTGGCTACGTGTGCACCTTCAGCGCCTTGGTGCTCAAGTCCAATACCGCACATATCTTTCATGTTGGCGACGCGCGCATCTATCGCGTGCACGGCAGCGCGCTGGAACAATTGACCCACGATCATCGCCTGCGCATCGGCCCGGATCAGAGCTATCTGGCCCGCGCCTTGGGTATCAGCCCGCAACTGGAAGTCGATTACCAGAGTGTGCCGCTGGCAGCGGGTGATGTGTTTCTGTTGGCCACCGACGGGGTGTACGAGCACGTCAGTGCGGCCTTTGTCGGTCAGGTGCTGGCTGAGCATGCGGATGACCTGCAGCACGCTGCCAAGGCCATAGTCGAGGAAGCCTACGCCCAAGGCAGCAGCGATAACCTCACGGCGCAGATCGTGCGGATAGATGCACTCCCCGCCGCCGGCACCCGCAATCTGCACGAGCAACTGCATGAGTTGCCGCTACCGCCGCTGCTGGAGCCGCGCATGGAGTTCGATGGCTACCGGATCGTGCGCGAAGTGCACGCCAGCAGCCGCAGCCACGTCTACCTGGCCAGCGATCTCGACAGTGGCGCAGCGGTGATACTGAAAATCCCTTCGCTCGACCTGCGCGACAACCCGGCCTACCTCGAGCGCTTTATGATGGAGGAGTGGATTGCCCGGCGCATCGACAGCGTGCATGTGCTCAAGCCCTGCCTGCCGCCGCGCCAGCGCAGTCACCTGTATATCGTCAGTGAGTACATTGACGGCCAGACGCTGAGCCAGTGGATGATCGACAACCCCAAGCCCGGCCTGCAAAGCGTGCGCGAGATCATCGAACAAATCGCCAAGGGTCTGCGCGCTTTCCATCGTCTGGAAATGCTCCATCAGGACCTGCGTCCGGCCAACGTTATGATCGACAACACCGGCACGGTGCGCATCATCGACTTCGGCTCGACACGGGTTGCCGGTGTTGCCGAAATCGACACGCCGCTGGAACGCAACAACCTGCTCGGTACCGCGCAGTATTCGGCTCCCGAGTATTTCCTGGGCGAAAGCGGCACCGCACGTTCGGATTTGTTCGCCCTGGGGGTGATTGCCTACCAGATGCTCAGCGGCAAGCTGCCTTATGGCGCCGAAGTCGCTAAAGCACAAACCCGGGCTGCCCAGTGCCGGCTGAGTTATGCCTCGTTGTTGCTTGAGCGCCGTGAATTGCCACTCTGGGTCGACGGTGCCATTCGCAAGGCCGTGCACCCCAACCCGGCCAAACGCTACGCGGAGTTGTCCGAGTTTATCTTCGACCTCAGTCATCCCAACCGCGACCTGCTCGACCGTCCACGGCCACCGCTGCTGGAACACAACCCGCTGCTGTTCTGGAAAGGTGTATCGCTGCTCCTGGCGCTGACTGTCGTCGCCTTGCTGGTGAAGGGCTAATGGCCCTGGCCATTGTGCTTCTCGACAACAATCGGGCCAGTCATCAGTAGGCATAACGCTGCCGCCCGCCGCTGATTTACGGCGACAGACCGGCAAGCCTGGCCGCCCAGCCTATCGTTTGCCTGGCCCATTGGTGGCGAGTGTTTTGGCACTCGCTGCGTTGGCTTGTTGCTTAACCGCTATGTATGGTCATATATAGCGCTTGTGACAACTCGCAGCCTGAGCACAACACCAACACTGAGCGCCTGGGTATCGCCTCTGTTCCCCGTCTTGTTGATTTAAACCATTAGATTTCAATGAGTTAACCAGTGATAAAAGCTATCAAGCATGCAGGTGTAGGTCTGTTTACGCTGCTGGCATTGAACAACAATGCCTTGGCTGAGCAGGTGCAGGTCGCGGTTGCGGCGAACTTCACTGCACCTTTGCAGGCGATTGCAGTTGAGTTTGAGCATGACACCGGCCATAGCGTGCTTGCCTCTTTCGGCGCCACTGGCCAGTTGTACGCGCAGATTCATAACGGCGCGCCGTTTGAGGTGTTTCTCAGCGCCGATGCCAGCACCCCGGCCAAGCTAGAGAATGAAGGTTTGGCCGTCAGCGGTTCGCGCTTTACCTATGCGGTCGGTCGTTTGGTGTTGTGGTCGGCCCAGCCGGGTTATCTGGATGGCAGCGCTGAAGTGCTGAAAGCCAATCAATACCGACATCTGGCGCTAGCCAACCCGAAAGCTGCGCCCTATGGCCTGGCTGCTAGCGAGGTGCTGGCAACGCTAGGTCTGAGTTCGGCGCTGCAGGGCAAGCTGGTCGAAGGTCAGAGCATCAGTCAGACCTATCAATTCATCGCCACCGGCAACGCTGAGCTGGGTTTTGTCGCGTTGTCACAGGTGTACAAGAATGGTCAGCTTAGCGGTGGCTCGGCCTGGATGGTGCCGGCGACGATGCACACGCCTATCAAGCAGGACGGCCTGCTGCTCAAAAAGGCTCAGCAGAACCCGGCCGCCGCTGCCTTTATTGCGTACCTGAAGGGCGAAAAAGCCGCCGCGATCATCCAGTCTTACGGCTACCAGTTATGAAGGACTCTGTGCGATGCCGCTGAGCAAAGCCGATTTCGCGGCGGTGCTGTTGACGCTGGAGTTGGCATCGCTGACCACCGTACTGCTGCTGCTGATCGGGACACCGATTGCCTGGTGGCTGGCCCGCACGAACTCGCGCTGGAAGCAGCCGCTTGGCGCCATCGTCGCCCTGCCGCTGGTACTGCCGCCGACGGTGATCGGTTTCTACCTGCTGATCAGCATGGGCCCCCATGGGGTGATCGGTCAGCTGACCCAGAGCCTCGGCCTCGGCACCCTGACGTTTACCTTTGCCGGCTTGGTGATCGGCTCGGTGTTCTACTCCCTGCCCTTTGTTGTGCAGCCCCTGCAGAATGCCTTCGAGAGCATTGGCCGGGGCCCGCTGGAGGCCGCGGCGACGTTACGCGCCGGGCCTTGGGATGCGTTCTTCAGCGTGGTGTTGCCGCTGGCCAAGCCGGGTTTTGTCACCGCCGCGATTCTTGGCTTTGCCCATACCGTGGGCGAGTTCGGCGTGGTGCTGATGATTGGCGGCAATATCCCCGGCAAGACCCAGGTGGCCTCCGTGCAGATCTACAACCACGTGGAAAGCCTGGAGTACGCCCAGGCTCACTGGCTGGCGGGGGGCATGGTGCTGTTCTCCTTTATCGTATTGCTGGCGCTCTATTCGGGGCGCAGTCGCACGCGGGTGTGGCAATGATCTGGCCATTTGCGCGGCGCACTCCGGCGATTCGCACCGTCAGCGGGCCGGGCGAAATCCAGGCGCGTTTCAAGGTTGCACACCCCGGCTTCAGCCTGGATGTCGAGCTGAGTCTGCCCGGTCGCGGGGTCAGCGCCCTGTTCGGCCATTCCGGCTCGGGCAAGACCAGTTGCCTGCGCTGCTTTGCCGGGCTGGATCAGCCGGCAAACGGCTACCTGCAGGTCAATGGCGAGCTGTGGCAGGACAGCGCCCAGGGCATTTGTGTGCCGGCACACCAGCGGGCCGTGGGTTATGTGTTTCAGGATGCCAGGCTGTTCGCCCACCTCACGGTGCGGCGCAACCTGGAGTACGGGCTTAAGCGCATCCCCGCTGCGCAGCGGCGGATTGCCCTGGAGCAGGCGGTGGAGCTGCTGGGTATTGAGCATCTGCTGCAGCGCTTGCCAGGTAACTTGTCCGGTGGTGAGCAGCAGCGTGTCGGCATCGCCCGCGCCCTGCTCAGCAGTCCACGCTTGCTGCTGCTGGACGAGCCGTTGGCCGCCCTCGATCTCAAGCGCAAGCAGGAGGTGCTGCCCTACTTGGAGCGTCTGCACACCGAGCTGGAAATTCCGCTTGTTTACGTCAGCCACTCGCCGGATGAAGTGGCGCGCCTGGCCGATCATCTGGTGCTGCTTGAAGATGGCAAGGTCAGCGCCAGCGGGCCGTTGAAAGAGACCCTGTTGCGCGCCGACCTGCCATTTGTCTTCGAGGACGATGCCGAGGCGGTGGTGGACGGGGTGGTCAGTGGCCATGATCCGGCCTACGGCTTGCTTGCGCTGCAATTGCCCGGCAGCAGCGCCGGTCTGCAACTGCCACATGCGCCGCTCGCGCTGGGCCAGCCGGTGCGGATCAAGATCAAGGCGCGCGATGTCAGCCTGAGCCTGCAGCGTGCCGCCGACAGCAGCGTGCTCAACCTGCTCCCGGCGCGGGTGGTCGACTGGATCAACGTGGCCGAACAGGCCCATGTACTGGTGCGTGTGCAGGTGGGCGGCGAGCAACTGCTGGCGCGCATCACCCGCTACTCCTTTGACCGTCTGCAGATCCAGCGTGAGCAAACACTCTGGGCGCAGGTTAAATCGGTGTCATTGCTGAGCGCCAACTGATACCTGGCCGCTCGTGCCGCCGGCGCCCCGCTCCCAGCGCCAGCACTCTGGGTGGAACTGGCGCTGGGAAGGTCCTTCCCAGTCGACGCTTTTAGCGTGCAGTGCCTGCGTAATTTGCTCGAAGTGTCGATTTTTTCCGACGAAATCACTCTTTAGGCTGCTTCTATCCAGTATTCAGTACAGTAATCTGTCGCCCGCGACTGTACTAAGCTCACTTGGTCCGCACTGCTCACAAAAATAATAAGGAGCACACCCTCGTATGCGTTCAACCACGCTGTTTCGCCCGCTATTGCTTGTGCTTGTTGGTCTGCTCGGCAGCCTCTCACCCTTGACCTTTGCGCAAGCTGTTACCCCCCAGGAACAGGTTCAGGTGCAGGCCAGCCGGGTTACCAGCAGCCTGATGCTGTTACGTGGCGAAGGTTTCCAAAAGAAACACCAGGAGGCTCTGGAAACTGACCTGCAGGCCTTGGCCGCAGCAGTCCAGGGTTTGCCGCAAAGCAGCGATGCGCTGCGCAGCGCCCATCAGGAGCTGGTGGTGCAGATTCGCCGTGGCGTGGCCTTCGGTCCGAATGAAGAAGACATGCCCTGGCGCTACCCCGAAGACTTGAGCAAAGCCCTGCTCGGCGTACTGGAAGAAACCCGCAAGCTCTCCGGCCCGACAGATAGCGAACTGTCAGCCAAGCTCGAATACCTCTCGGTGCAGTACCTCAGCCGCGCCTACTTCGGTAATTTCGAAACCGCCCGCGAGCAGCCCGATACCTACCTCGGTCAGGACGAGCGCAAGATTGTGCCCTCGGTGGATGCGCAACTGGCCGCGCTGGACAGCAAGGCGGACCCGCAGGTGGGCAAGCTGAAAACCCGTTGGGATTACCTCAAGGCCGCGCTGGTTGACCTCAATAGCCAGAGCAGCGCCCTGCAGAGTGCTTCGGGCCGGCCATTTGCGCCGATTACCGTGTATCGCCATACCCGCTCGCTGACCAGTCAATGGATGGCGATGTACTAAGTCCGTCTTCGATCTGCTGCGCGTCGGCGATACGGCGTTGAAACTGGCCTCGCTCTAGCTCGCAAGATCCGGATCGGTTCTAGCAGGCCGCCGATGGCGGCCTAGTAGTTTCAGGTGGTGGCTTTTTTCTCGCGGATACAGGTCGGCCCGGCACGCTCGACGATGGCGTGTTCGACCTCTTTGCGCAGGCCCAGCAGAAAGGCCGCTTCGGCAGCGACAAACAGTGGACCGATGACCAGGCCCATCACGTCATCGACAAACGCCGGTTTGCGGCCTTCGTAGTAATGGCCGACAAACTGAATGACCCAGCCGAGTACGAACAGGCCAATGCCACTGCTCAGCCACACTGCCGTTGATTGCATCGCCAGGCCCGCCGCCAGCCACAGGCTGAGGGCCAGCAGCAGCGCCATCAACAGGCCGAAACGCAGATCCAGGCGCAGGTAGAATGCCCCGGCTGCCAGGGCCACCAGCAACGCTGGCGACAACCACAGGCCGAGCAGCTCGAAGCCCGGGCGTGAAAGCAGCACTGCCACCGCCAGAACGATCAGTGGAATACCAATGAAGTGGCTGAGAATATTGCGCTGGTCGCGGTGATACGCCGCGTATTGCGCCAGATGGTCGACCAGGGTTTTCATTATTATTTTCCTCATGCAAGACAGGTGGCTAGCATGACCCCACGCCCGTGCAACGCTCTGTCAGCTAGCCGACAAACCGGCTGCCGCCAATGAGTACGGCCCTCGCTTATCAGGCGCGCTTGCGCCAGGGCCAGTGGTTCAGCGCCCTGCCTGCAGCCTTGCAGGAGGCGCTGCTGGCTGCCGCCCAGGTGCAACAGTTGGCGGCCGGGCAGGTGCTGTTTCGCCGGGGCGACAAACCCAGTGGGCTGTATGCCGTGGTCGAGGGCGGCATGCGCATCGGTGCGGTCAGCGCGACCGGCAAGGAGGCGCTGCTGACCCTGGTCGAGCCGCCTTACTGGTTTGGCGAGATTTCCCTGTTCGACGGCCAGCCGCGCACCCATGACGCCTTCGCCGAAGGGCCGACCACCCTGCTGCTGGTGCCACAAAGCCTGCTGCTGGCGCTGCTCGAACAACAGCCGCAGCATTGGCGCGACTTCGCCCTGTTGATGAGCCAGAAGCTACGTCTGGCATTTATCGCCCTGGAAGAAATGAGCCTGCTGCCCGCTGCGCCGCGTCTGGCCCGGCGCTTGTTGCTGATTGCCGAAAATTACGGGGCAGGCGAGCCGCGTCGGGTCCTTCATCTGCCCCAGGAACAGCTGGCGCTGATGCTGGCGATCTCCCGGCAAACCACCAACCAGATCCTCAAGGAGCTGGAAAGCCAAAGCATTGTGCGCCTGACCTATGGCGAAATCGAAATTCTCGATCTGCCGCGCCTGCGTCAGGCGGCGCAGTCAGGTAAAGCGTCCTGAAGGGCTGCCAAGAGTGAACCGGTGGTGCAGACTGAGGCTCTATTGCCAATTCATTACCTGTAGAGCTCAAGCCGCTGATGCCGATTACCGCCGCTGTTGCCCACGCTGATCTGCCCCTGGTGCTGGCCGGCCCGCTGCTGCGCCGGATGGAGACGCAGCGCCTGGTACTCTGGCTGGTTGCTCGCCAGCCACTGACCTTGAGCCTGCAGCTGAGCCATGCAGACGCTCGCGAGCCGCTGCGCTATCCATTGCAAGGCGACAGCTGCCAGGTGATTCAGATGGGTGAACAGGCGTTTATCCACCTGCTTGACCTCAAGCTGGACGCGGCGCTGCCCTGCGATGTGCAGATCGACTACGACCTGCTGATCGAACAGCCGGAGCAGGCCGAGCTGGGCCTGGCCGACTGGGCGCCGCACCTGCTGTATGACGGCGCGACGCAGGCTAACTTTGTATTGCGCGCCCAGTTGGATCATCTGCTTCACGGCTCCTGTCGTAAGCCGCATCACCCCTCGGCCGATGGCCTGCTTTGCGCCGACCGCCTGCTGGCCGAGCCGCACGCCCCTGAACAGCGCCCGGCGTTGCTGCTGATGAGTGGCGATCAGATCTACGCCGATGATGTCAGCGGGCCGATGTTGCGCGCGATCCATCAGGTTATCGCGCGCCTGGGGCTGTTCGGTGAGCAACTGGAAGGCGCGGTGGTGGATGACAGCGAGGCGTTGTATCAGCACCCGGCCAGCTACTACCAGCGTGCCGAATTGCTGCCAGAGCTGAAGAGCAACGAAACCCTGCGCGAGCGTTTTTTTGGCGGCGTGGAGAAGCCGATTTTCACCACCAGCAGCGCCGACAACCACCTGGTGACCTGCGCCGAAGTGCTGGCCATGTACCTGCTGGTCTGGTCGCCGGTGCCGTGGACCTTGCTGGATGCCGAGATGCCGGCGTTGAGCAGTGAGGAAGTGGCGCGCTATCAGGCCGAGCGTGAGCACATCGAAGCGTTCTGCGGTGGTCTCGGGCAGGTGGCCCGTGCCCTCGCCCACCTGCCCACGCTGATGATTTTCGATGACCACGATGTCACCGACGACTGGAACCTCTCCGCGCAATGGGAGCAGACGGCCTACGGCCATCCGTTTTCCAGACGCATTCTGGGCAATGCCCTGATTGCCTACCTGCTGTGCCAGGGCTGGGGTAACAACCCTGAGGTGTTCGCCAAGCCGTTGCAGGCCGTTCAGGCCATGACCACAAACCGCGATGCGGACAATCGCATAAACCGGCAACAGCAGGATGCGCTGATCGACAGCTTATTAGCCTTTCACCAGTGGCATTTTGTCCTGCCGACCAGCCCGACACTGGTGGTGCTGGATACCCGAACCCGACGCTGGCGCAGCGAGCGTAAACGCAAGCGGCCGTCCGGTTTGATGGATTGGGAGGCGCTATGTGAGTTTCAGCAGGCGCTGCTGGATCAGCAGTCGGCAATCATTGTCTCGGCGGCGCCGATGTTCGGCGTCAAGCTCATTGAAGCCGTGCAGAAAATTTTCACGTGGGCTGGCCATCCGCTGATGGTCGATGCCGAAAACTGGATGGCTCATCGAGGCGCCGCGCGAGTGATGATGAATATCTTCCGCCATTCGCGTACGCCGGGTAACTACGTGATTCTTTCCGGCGATGTGCATTATTCCTTCGTTTACGAGGTGCTGATTCGGCAGCGCAAGCGTGGCCCGCAACTCTGGCAGATCACCAGCAGCGGCTTGAAGAATGAGTTTCCGCCGCGCCTGCTGGACTGGTTCGACCGCCTCAACCGTTGGTTGTACGCGCCCTGGTCGCCGCTTAACTGGCTGACCAAACGCCGGCGTATGCAGGTCACGCCACGCATCCCCTCGCGCAGCAAGGCCGGCGAGCGGCTGTGGAATGGCGCCGGACTGGGTCAGGTGTTCTTCAACCAGCAAGGCCAGCCGAGCGCGATCTACCAGCACAACGCCGATGGCTCGCCTGCGGTGGCCTTTGTCGATGATCGCGATGAGGCGCCAGCCCCGCAGGCCGCACTCAGTTGCAGCCGAGCGGATTAGACGAGTTGCCGATCCCGCAAGCTAGAGCGGGACAGGGCAGAAATGGCCGAGGACGTCTTAACGCAGCTTTTCCAGCATCTGGTAGTACCACATGCCGGCGGCCAGCATCGGGTTGCCGAACACATCCCCCAGCGGCACCTTGATGTGTTTGCAGGCGGCAAAGGTGTCGTAGTGGCCGAGGGTGCCGGTCAGGGCGTTGGCCATGATCTCGCCCATGATGTGGGTGGTGGCGATGCCGTGGCCGGAGTAGCCCTGGCAGTACCAGATGTTGTCCGAGAGCTTGCCCAGTTGTGGGATGCGGTTGATCACGATGCCCATGGCGCAGCTCCACTGAAAATCAATGGCCACCCCTTTGAGCTGTGGGAAGGTGCTTTCAATGCCGGGGCGCAGTTCAGCGGCGATGTCGCGTGAGTCGCGCCCGGAGTAGTTGCAGCCACCGCCGAACAGCAGGCGTTTATCGGCGGTCAGGCGGTAGTAGTCGAGCACGAAGCGGCAGTCGTATACGGCCAGGTCCTGCGGGTTCAGCTCATCGGCCAGGTCGCCCAGCGGCGCGGTGGTGACGATGCCGCCCATGGCCGGGAAGATCATGCCCTTGAGCTTTTTCGGCTCCAGCTTGTGGTACACGTCGCCGGCCAGCAGCACCTGCTTGGCGTTGACTCGCCCCTGGGCGGTGACCACCGCCGGTTTGGCGCCATGGACGATCTCCAGCACCTCGGAGTGCTCGAAGATCAGCGCGCCGAGGCTGGCGGCGGCACGGGCTTCACCGATGCACAGGTTGAGTGGGTGCAGGTGCATATTGCGGGTGTTTTTCAGCGCGCCGCTGTACAGGTCGCAGGCCAGGTGGCTGCGCACGCCGTCGCGGTCGAGCAGGCTCACGTCAGCGCTCATGCCACGCCGTACGGCCTCGTTGTAGGTGGCTTCCAGCTCGTGCATGTGCGTGGGCTTCATCGCCGCGTGCAGGTGGCCGTGCTTGAGGTCGCACTGAATGCCGTACTTCTCCACGCGGTTTTTGATGATGGCGTGACCGCGCCAGCGCAGGTGCCAGATAAAGTCCTCGACCTCATCACCCAGGGTGTTGCGCATCTGCTTGCTCATGGCCGCATCGCCCGAGAGGCTGCCGGTAACCTGGCCGCCATTGCGCCCGGTCGCGCCCCAGCCAATTTTGTTGGCCTCGACGATGGCCACCTTGAGGCCACGTTCGGCCAGCTCCACGGCAGACGCCACGCCGGTAAAGCCGCCACCGATGATCACCACGTCGACGTTGACCTCACCTTGCAGGGTTGGGTAGTCGGTTTCCTCGTTGAGGCTGGCGCTGTAGTAGGACGGGCAGCGCACGGCGGCGGGCGTCACGGGTTTGTTTGCGGCGGTCATAGGGTGGCTCCTGGGTGCGGCTGGCAGGGCGTGAGCCTGAGTGGCTCAGCGTCGGCAACCAGGCTTGCTGGCTGCGGGGCGATCAGTGGTGTGCGGCCAGGGCGTCCGGCGGGCGCGCGTGGCGGCAATGCCACAAGGCCCAGAAAGCGAGGATTGCGGGTAACAGCGTGCTGAGTCGATCAAGGCCAAAACACCGCTCGGCCTTGCCCAGGCAGAAACGGAAGGTGTGGCGTACGTGGGCTATCGATTCACTCATGACGGCAGCCTCGCACGCCGGTGATGGTCGGTTAAATCGTATTTTTCGCACATTCAGTTCTTTATCAACTAAACATTGCGCTTAACCCTTAATGCGTCGCCTGGTAGCGAAAGGGCACCCTCAGGCCACTGTCGATCTGCCCTGAAAGCCGGTGTACACCGGCCAGCACGCCGTGCTCGTTGCTGCGCATCAGCTCCAGCCATTCCTCATCGAAGGCGGCATTCAGGCTTTTGCGCAGTTGCGCTTCGCTGGCGGGGCGCCGATCTTCACGCGATAACGCGGTAAACAGCGCGGTACCCAGTGAAATCGTGGCCCCGGCAGGGCCGCCGACCAGCGCCGATACCGCGCTGGCGGCACCGCTGGTGGCGAACTCATTGACCAGGCGCTCGCTGGCCTGTTGTGCCACCGCCGAAATACCGGGGTCGGCCGACCAGTCGCCAAGGCCACGCGGGGTGTTGCGGATGTCTTCGAGCAGGGCGCGGTAGGCCGGCAACTTGGCCAGCGGTTTGGCATGCAGCAGCTCATACAGGGATGCCCCTGGCGCCTGGGTGATGGCCGGTATGGCCTGGAGACGCTGGTCAAACTGCTCGCGCGGTACGGCATGGCGCTGGGCAACGCGTGGCAGCTGTTCATCGAGCTGCTGAATGTACAGCCAGGTGCTGCGCGCCATGATCTGCTGCGGGTCGTCCGTTTCGGCGACCGGTTCCAGCACCCGCTCCTGATACTGCTCCTGCAGGTAGAGCGCCAGGCGGCTGACGGCCGGATTCTCCCCGGCGCCGCTCAGCGAGTACCAGGACACTTTCATGCTCAGCCACTGCTGGGTCCAGTAGCTGGAAAACCAGGGGATAAATGCGTCGTCGGTTTGCCGGTACACCAGGTCCATCCACTGCTCCATCGACAGCAGGGCATGTTCGCGTGCGTGCTGCGCCGCCGTGCGTGATACGGCCGCGATATCGCGGTCGACCTGTTGCCAGGTGCTCGCACTGACCTGCACCGCTGGAGCGCTGGCGCAGCCCGCCAGCACCGCCAGACAGGCAGCGAACAGACCCCGCAGTATCGGTATGCGCCACCGTGCTCTGTGCGGTTGGTGGCTGACCGAGAGACTTCCCGTGCTCATGTCACATGACTGCCTTGCAGCCCACGGCAGGCTGCTGCGCCCCTTGGTTGGTGGCACCGCTGATCTGCGCCGCGTGTCAGCCCCGCGCCAGCGGAACGTTCAGCAGGTTCGCCACGGGTTTTTTGAGTATAGATCTGCTCAGCTGCTCAGCTGCTCAGCTGTTCAGCCTCTGCCGCCCCGACCGGGATGCGGCTTGCCGTTCGGCGTATGCCCGCTCACACTTGCGCCACCCTAGCCGCGAGATGCCCGCCGATGTACCAGAGCCTTGCCGTACTCGCTGCGTTCCTGTTGATCTACAGCTTGTTTGCCGGCCGCTTCGAGGCTCGCCTGCTCAACGGCCCGCTACTGTTTATGCTCACCGGCTTGTTGCTGGGCCCGGCTGCGCTGGGTCTGCTGCAATCGGAAATCGACCGTGAAGGGCTGAAGATCCTGGCCGAGCTGACGCTGGCCATCGTCCTGTTCAGTGATGCCGCCAATGCCAACCTGAAAGTCCTCAAGACTCACGAAGGCCTGCCATTACGCCTGTTGCTGATCGGCCTGCCGCTTACCCTGCTGTTCGGCTGGCTGGTGGGTCTCTGGCTGTTCCCGCAGATACCACTGCTGGAGCTGGCCATTCTCGCCACCATCCTCGCGCCCACCGATGCGGCGCTGGGCAAGGCGGTGGTCAGTAACCCCGCCGTGCCGGCGCCGGTACGTGAAGGCCTGAGCGTTGAAAGCGGCCTCAACGATGGTATCTGCGTGCCGGTGCTGCTGGTGTTCCTGACCCTGCTGGTGGATACCCAGAGCCATACGCCACTGGTGCTGGCGGGCGTGTTGATTGTCGAGGAACTGGGCATTGGTGCAATGACCGGGCTGGTGCTGGCGTGGCTCGCCTGGCGCTTGCAGGTGCTTGCAATAAAACATCACTGGCAGCTGCCCGTGTGGTCGCAGCTGACCCTGCCTGGCTTGGCGGTGCTGTGCTTCGCCACTGCTCAGGCCATCGGTGGCAGCGGCTTTATTGCGGCCTTTGTGGGCGGCATGCTGGCGGGCTATCTGTTTGCCGAGCAGAAGCATCACCTGCTGGAAGGCGCCGAGGAATTCGTCAGCCTGCTCTCGGTCATCACCTGGGTGATCTTCGGCGCGTTGGTAATACCGACGGTCTGGAGCAGTTTCACCCTGAATATCTGGCTGTACGCCCTGCTCAGTCTCAGCGCCATTCGCATGCTGCCGGTCCTGCTGAGCCTGCTTGGCACCCAGTTCGCCCAGGAAACCCGCTGGTTTATTGGCTGGTTCGGCCCGCGTGGTCTGGCCACCATCGTGTTCACCGTGATGATCATGGACAGCCCCATGCTGCATACCAATACGGTGGTGGCCACGGCGATTTGCACGGTGCTGCTCAGCGTTTTGCTGCATGGCCTGAGTGCCAACCCATGGGCCGCTCGCCTTGGTCGTCTGCGTAAGCGGAGCGCATCATAGGCCGCGGCTTATACGTGCTCCTGTGTCGTCAATGCCGGCGGTACGGCGCTGTCGGGATGTGCTGCGCCGCGCAGATTGGCCAGCACCCGCTCGGCGTTCTCGGCACAGTGCATGCCCTCGGGTTTGCCTTCGACAGTGGCGATGATCGTCAGCAGTTGGGCCTTGTTCTGCATCAGGCGCTGCTGCATGAGTTCGATCTCGTCGACTTTGCGCCGCAGGCTGGCGAGTAATTCAGCGTGGCCCAGGCCGGGTGAGTCGGCTTGCGGCAGCAAGCGACGAATCTCTTCCAGGCTAAAACCGGCCTGTTGCGCACAGCTGATGATGCCCAGGGTCTGCACGGCCTGTTCCGGATAACTGCGGTAGCCATTGGCCTGACGCTGGGCGTTGAGCAGCCCGCTGGCTTCGTAGAAACGGATGCGCGAAGCCGACAGGCCGCTGCGCGTGGCCAACTCACCAATCTTCATGATCTGCACTCCGGGTATTGACCTTAAAGTTGACTTTAACCTTAGGCTTGCGCCATCTGCTACCCCGGAGTACGTCATGAAGGCTTTTCAAACGCTGCACCTGCCCAACGGCAGCACCCTTGCCAATCGCATTGCCAAAGCGGCGATGGAAGAGAACATGGCCGATCTGCAGCAGGGGCCGTCTGCCGAGTTGTTGCGCCTGTATCAGACCTGGGCCGAGGGTGGCGTTGGCCTGTTGCTGACCGGCAATGTGATGATCGATCGCCGCGCCATGACCGGCCCTGGCGGCGTGGTGCTGGAAGATGAGCGGCAGCTGGATAAATTCCGCGAGTGGGCGCGCGTCAGCCAGGCTCATGGCGCGCAGATCTGGATGCAGCTCAACCATCCGGGGCGCCAGATGCAGGCCAGTCTCGGCCAGCAAACGGTGGCGCCTTCGGCGGTGGCACTTGAGCTGGGCGGTTTATCGAAGATGTTCCCCGTACCTAAAGCACTGGATGAGGCCGAGATCGCCGGGTTGATTCAGCGTTTTGCGCGCAGTGCGCAACTGGCCGAGCAGGCGGGCTTTAACGGCGTGCAGATTCACGCCGCGCACGGTTACCTGCTCAGCCAGTTCCTCTCGCCGTTGAGCAACCAGCGCACCGACCGCTGGGGTGGCTCGCTGGAGAACCGCGCGCGCTTGCTGTTGGAGGTGATCAAGGCGGTGCGCGCACAGGTGGCGCCGGGGTTCAGCGTGGCAGTCAAACTCAACTCGGCGGATTTCCAGCGCGGCGGCTTTGCCGAGGCCGATGCCAGGCAGGTGGTGCTGCTGCTCAATGAACTGGCGGTGGACCTGGTCGAGCTGTCCGGCGGCAGTTACGAAGCGCCGGCCATGCAGGGCGATGCCCGCGATGGGCGGACGTTGGCGCGTGAGGCGTACTTTCTTGAGTTTGCCGGTGAGATCGCCGCTGTGGCGCAGATGCCGATTATGGTTACGGGCGGCATTCGTCGTCTGCCGGTGGTCGAGCAGGTATTGGCCAGCGGGGTGGCCATGGCCGGTATCGGCACGGCGCTGGCCATCGAGCCGGCATTGCCCAAACAGTGGCAGGCTGGCCAGAGCGAAGCCCGTGCCGAACTGCCGCCAATTCGCTGGAAGAACAAGGCGTTTGCCTCGCTGGCCTATATGGCCACGGTGAAATTCCAGTTGCGCCAGCTCAGCCGCGGCAAACGTACCCACGCACAGGTGTCGCCGTTGCGTGCCCTGCTGCTGGAGCAACTCAAGGCAGCGCGCCGTACCCGGGTGTACAAGCGCTTGATGGCGGGCGGCAGTTAACCGCCCAGGTGCCCGGTTTTTACCCAGATCAGGCAACCCTGTTCACTGAACGGGGTGTGCTCTGACAGGTGCGGGCTGCGCAGCCAGCTGCCCGCCGGGTAATCACCGAACTCATCCTGAAAAACCCCTTCGAGCACCAGAATCTCCTCGCCGCCCCAATGCCGATGGCGGTTGAAGCGCGTGCCCGGCGCCCAACGCACCAGCGCCACATGCTCGCTGCCGTGCTGGTGCAGCGGCAACACGCGCAAGCCCGGTACCCTACCCGGCAGCCATTCGGCCTGGTGGCTGTCGATCACCACCGGCTGTGTATCCGCCGGATCAAACTGCATCAGTTTGACGAAAATCGTGCAGCCCTCGCGGCTGAACGGCGCATGCGCGCTGCCGATGGGATTGCGCACATAGGTGCCGGCCGGGTAGTCGCCATGCTCATCAGAGAACACCCCTTCGAGCACCAGGTACTCCTCACCGCCCGGATGCTGGTGGGTGCAGAAGTGCGAGCCCGCGGCGTAGCGCACGATGGAGGTGGCGCGCGCCACCTCCTCGCCAATGCGGTCGAGCATGCGTCGTTCTACGCCAGGCATTGGCGAAGCAACCCAGGGACTGTCGCCTGGGCGCACCTGGGCACGCTGGCTGAAGTCGGCATTCAGTTGCATGGTCAGGCTTATCCCTGTTTGGCGTTTAGCAGTTTGATCAAGGCCTCGGCAGTGGTATCCGAGGAGGCCGGGTTTTGCCCGGTGATCAGCAAGCCATCGACCTTCACATGGCTGTGCCAGTCGTTAACGCTGGAGTAGTGCCCGCCATTGGCGATGAGCATGTCCTGCACCAGAAAAGGCACCACCTGGGTCAGTTGCACGGCCTCCTCTTCGCTGTTGCTGAAGCCGGTGACCTTTTTACCGCGAACCAGCGGCTGGCCATTGGCTGCTTTGACATGTCGCAGTACGCCTGGTGCGTGGCAGACCGCTGCCACCGGTTTGTTTGCTGCGATAAACCCTTCGATCAAGGCAATCGAGGTGGCGTCTTCGGCCAGATCCCACAGCGGCCCATGGCCACCGGGGTAGAACACCGCGTCGTAATCATCCGCTTTCACCTGGCTCAGCGGCAGCGTGTTGGCCAGCACTTGTTGCGCCGCCGGGTCAGCCTTGAAGCGTTCGGTGGCGGCGGTTTGTGCATCGGCCTCGTCACTCTTGGGATCGAGTGGTGGCTGGCCGCCTTTGGGCGAGGCCAGGGTCAGCTGCGCGCCAGCGTCCTTGAACACGTAATAGGGCGAGGCGAATTCTTCCAGCCAGAAACCCGTCTTGTGTCCGCTGTCGCCGAGTTGGTCATGGGACGTCAGAACCAGCAGAATTTTCATATGCACACTCCTTAGGCCGATTCCCGGCTGCAGTGGGCAAGCCGGAATAGGGTAAAGAGTATGAGCCACAGAGCGCCCGGGAAATTCAATTTAATCGCCTATTCGGCGAGGCAGTGGCTCAGGGCTCTGGCTTGTAACCCAGGCGCAAACCACCCCAGTGGCGGCCCTCAACGTAGATGGGCACGGACAGGTCATGCATCAGCTCGCCGGTATCGCGGGTGTAGGTTTGCAGCAACAAGGGTTGCTGATGGCTGCCACAGCGGATGCCGGTACGGTCATTGAACAGGCGCTTGCTGCGGCTTTTCAGGGTGTCCACGGCACGGTCGCCGGTTGGCGCGTGGTTGAAGGCATTGTTGTGGGTCGGCACGTAACCTTCGGGGGTGCTGGCGATGGCAAACACCAGGCCTTCGTGCTGGCTGAGCAAGGGCTCCTGAATGGCCGGCAGCACCTGGTCGGCGTAATGGTCGAAACGGGTTTTGTACTTGGCCGGGAAGCTGTTGGGCACCGCTTGGTAGTGCCGGTCGAACAAGTCCGACAGGCTGATTCGATTGGCCTGAACATCGGCCTCGAACTGCCTGCCAATCTGCTCGGCCGCGTTGCGCGCGAGGTCGTATATGCGCTGGTGATAGTCATCCAGGCCGACACTGGCGAGCTGTTCGCTGACCGTTTCGGCCTGGCCGACGAGCTGTTCGGCGGCACTGCTGAGCTGGCGAGTCTGTTCTTCGCTGTCACTCACATCGGTGCGTAGCTGGCTGACCGCTACCGACAGTTCAGCCAAACGTTCGTGGTTGTGACGGGTGCCGGTATCAATCTGGCCGACCTGAACCTCAACATCCTCGGCCAGGCTGGCGATGCCCTGCAATTGCTCGCCGGTCTGTTCGACCTGTGCGGCGGCCAGGGTCAGTTGTTCGGCCTGCTGCTGCATATGGCTGACCACCGCTGCGCTCTGCTGGCGGATGTCGCTGACGATCTGACCGACTTCCTCGGTGGCGCTGCTGGTGCGTCCGGCCAGGTTGCGCACTTCATCGGCCACCACCGCGAAGCCGCGGCCCATGTCGCCGGCACGGGCGGCTTCGATCGCAGCGTTCAGCGCCAGCAGGTTGGTCTGGCTGGCGATTGACTGAATCACCTGGGTGACTTTTTCGATCTGTTCGGTGCGACTGCTAAGGCCATCGATCAATTCGCGGCTGGTGGCGGTTTGCGTGCTCAGCTGTTGCATGGCCGCAATGGCGGTGCGCAGTTCCTGCTGTCCGCTGACGCTGTTCTGCCGCACGCTCTGCGCGGCTTGCAAGGTCTGTTCGGCGCGCTGGGCGTTGTCCTGTTCGGTATGGGTAATGGCTTCCGCAGCCTGGTTGATCTGCTCGGTGGCGCTCAATTGCGATTGCAGTTTGGCTGCCAACTGTTGCGCAGCATGTGCGACCTGGGCGGCCGACAGCGCGTTGTGGCAGGTGTGCCGCGACAGGCTCTGGCTAAGGCTGCTGAACGATTGCTCAGCGCCAGTGCTGGCAGCGGGTTGTTCATCATGCTGGCGTTGCCAGGGACCCAGCCAGGGCCACAGGGCCAGCAGGAGGAAGGAGGGAATACTGATAAACCAGGGAATCTGGATCTGCTGGTAAGCCACCATCAGCCCGGCCAGCCCGATGGCATGCAGCAGGCAGGCTTTGGGATAGGTGATAAACGCAGAACGCATGACAAACCTCATTATTCTTATTCTGATGCTGCTCACATCAGAAACTGCTTGTAGCGCGCCGACTGTTATAGGGCGGGCCATGCCTGCTGGAGCGTACGTGCTTGCAACCTGATGCGCCTGGTTAGGCAATCGGCCGCTGTCAGCGAATCTGTAAACCATAGCGGGTGACACTCCCTGCGGCCAACCTTAAACCGGAGGTCGATTCGAGCACCCTTGTCTGCAGGAGGCCATGACACTTTGGTCGCAGGTGAGTGATGCCTTAAAGGCGATGACGCTGGATAAAGCCTTTATCCAGAAAGTCCTTCCAGCGCCCATATAATCGCCCGCCAGCGCTGTAACCGTGCCAGTCAAGCAGCGCACCGCCGTCACCGGTGGCCAGCAACGCCAGGCTTTGCCGTTGTGGGCGATAGCGTTTAAGCGGCAGGCCGCGCAGGGCAGCATTCAGGTTATGGGCCAGCACCGGGCCCTGGCGTACGGCGTAGACCCCGCTCTTGCGCGCGCCGGGCAGGCTGGCGCAATCGCCCACGGCGAAGAGGGTCGGGTGGGTGTAGCTCTGCAGCGTCGGTGCGATCAGGATAAAACCCTGCTCATCACAGCCCAGGCCGCTGTGTGCCGGCCAGCTGAACGCTTGCGCGCCACTGGCCAAGAGTAGGCGTTGGCCGCGCCAGACCGGCTCATCGCCGCTGAGCAGGCAGTCGTCTTCAATTCGGCTGATCGGGCAGTCTTCACGCACCCACACGCCACGCTGGCGCAGGTGACCGAGTGCGCGCAAACGCACCCCGGCGGACAAACTGTCGAGTAAGTGCCCGGCGCAAAACAGCGAGAGTTGCGGCACTTTCCCGGCCAGAGCCAGGGCCAGCTCGATGCCTGCTGCGCCGCCACCGAGAATGGCCAAGGGTTTCGGTGTGGCTTGCCAGTGTTGCCAGCCGCTGAGGAAACGCTCGAAAGGTTTGACTGCCAGCACCTGCATGGCATCGCCGTGTTGGCTTGGCGTGGCGACTTGCGCACCAACGTTCAGCGACAACCAGCTGGCGTTGAAGGTACGACCGTCGACCAGTTGCACATGTTGTTGCGCGGCTGAGAGGCTTTCTAGCGGCCCGATGATCAGTTCGACCTTGGCCGCCCGACACAGCGACTGCAGGTCCACCTGACAATCAGCGGCGTTATGCCGCCCGGCCAGCAGGCCTGGCAACATGCCCGAATACCAGGCCACCGGCCCGGCGCTGAGTAAGGCGATACGCCCAGGTGGCCGCTCGACCAGAGCCCAGCGCCGGAGTACGCCGAGGTGGGCGTGGCCGGCCCCGATCAACAGCAGGTCATAGTGATTGCTCAATCGAATGCATCCGTGATTCTAAGCGTGAGCGGCTATGGTACGGGCATCTGCAGCCAACTGTCAGGGTTGGCTGCGCTGCAACTGCGGCGCCGCAAAATAGCTGGTGAGCGATTCGCCGGTGTTGTCGCTGTCGGCGGCAAATACCACACCGAGAATCTTGCGCGGTGCGCTGCCGAAGGCGGCGGTGGCGTCGCTGCGCAGATCACGCGACTCTTCCAGCCATTCGCCGAGCGGCGCATCCGGGCCGCGTAGCACGTGCATCTCTACCGTTTCGGTGTAGGCGCTGCGGGCATGGGTGCCGGGTGCTTCGCGGTTATCCCAGACGTAGCTCAGGGTGGCCGCCGGCAGATCGGGGTCGAAGAAGGTGCGCGCCAGGCGCAGCTTTTGCCGGTCGACGAAGCTCAGCGTGTCCAGCGGGTAATCCAGCAGCACATAGACCCGCGCGGCGTAGTCGTCGCCCTCGCGGGTGGCGAAGCGGGCTTTGTCCAGCTTGTGCTCGGTGCGCCACTGCCAGCTCAGTTGCCAGGCTTGCTCGCCGGACAGATCAAGCGGATGCAGCAGTCCGCCAGCGGCGGCATCGGCCTTGATGCGTAGCACCTGTTTGCCGTCCAGTTCGACCAGCGAGCGCTCAGAGGGTTTGAGTTTGGGAATGTCGGCCAGCTTCCACGGCGTCGACCATTCACCACTCGGCGGCCCGGCTGTCCAGGGTGTGAGCAGGTTCTCCGCCTGGGCCAGCGGGGCGGCGAGTAACAGGCCCAGCACTAAGGCGCGCATCAGCTGCGCCGCCAAGTGTGGAAGCGCTCAACCCAGCGCAGCAGGCCTTGTGGGGCGTGCGCACGCTTCCATTCGCCGGCGGCGTACTTGTTCGCCTCGCTCATGGTCGGGTAGCTGTGGATGGTGCCGAGAATCTTGTTCAGGCCCAGGTTGTACTTCATGGCCAGCACGTATTCGGTGAGCAGTTCACCGGCGTGCTCGCCGACTATGGTTACCCCGAGAATACGGTCCTTGCCGGGCTCGGTGAGCACCTGCACATAACCATGGGCGGCCTCGTCGGCGATGGCGCGGTCGAGGTCGTCAATGCCGTAGCGGGTCACTTCATAGGCGGTGTTTTGCGCCTGGGCTTCGCCCTCGCTGAGGCCAACACGGGCCACTTCTGGGTCAGTGAAGGTGCAGTGCGGGATCACCCGGTAGTCGGCCTTGAAGCGTTTGAAGCCGGAAAACAGCGCGTTGACCGCCGCGTACCAGGCCTGGTGCGCGGCCACGTGGGTGAACTGATACGGCCCGGTGACATCGCCCACCGCATAAATATTGGGGAAGCGCGTGGCCAGGTATTCGTCGGTTTCCAGGGTGCCATTGTCACGCACGGTCAGGCCCAGCTCTTCGGCGCCGTAGCCGCTGACATTGGCTTTACGGCCGAGGGCCAACAGCAGGCAGTCGAAGGCGATGGTCACCGGTTCGCCGGTTTCCAGGTTGCGGGCAATCATCCGCGGTTCACCGTCGACCACCTCAAAACGCTCGGCCTGATGTTGCAGGCGCAAGTCGACGCCGTCGGCCCGCAGGCTGGCCATGACCGCTTCGCTGGCATTGGCATCCTCACGGGGCAGTAGACGGCCGCCGCGCTCCACTTGAATCACCTGACTGCCGAGGCGCTGGAAGGCTTGCGCCAGCTCGCAACCAATCGGCCCACCGCCGAGCACCAGCAGCCAGCGCGGTTGCTCACGCAGGGTCCAGATGCTGTCGGAGGTGTAGGCGCGCACTTGATCGAGGCCAGGAATATCCGGCACGAACGGCCGGGCGCCGGCGGCGATGATCAGGTTGCGGCTGCTCAGGGTTTGGCCGTTGACCTCGACCGTCCAAGGCGTGAGGATTTTCGCCTCACCCTGGATCACCTCGACGCCCAACCCGGTGTAGCGCTCCACCGAGTCATGCGGCTCGATGTCGGCAATCACCCGCTGGATGCGCTGCATTACGGCCGGGAAATCCACTTGCCCTTGCACGCCGGTAAAGCCCAGGGCCTCGCCTTTTTTCAGTTCGTTGGCCAGTTTGGCTGAGCGCAGCAGCGCTTTGGAGGGCACGCAGCCGGTGTTCAGGCAGTCGCCGCCCATCTGATGTTTTTCGATCAGGCTGACCTTGGCTTTTACCGCCGCGGCGATATACGAGCTGACCAGCCCGCCGGCGCCGGCACCAATCACCACCAGGTTACGGTCGAAGTTTTTCGGTTTGTCCCAGCCGGCGTACACCCGACGCGCCTGAATCAGGCCGAGCAGCTTGCGTGCGATCAGCGGGAATACGCCGAGCAAGACAAAGGCGCCGAGCAAGCCAGGCGAGAGGATGCCGGAGAGCGACTCCAGCTGGCCCAGCTCACGGCCGGCGTTTACGAACACCAGAGTGCCCGGCAGCATGCCGAGCTGGCTGACCCACCAGTAGGTGCGCACCGGCAGCCGCGTCAGGCCCATGGCCAGGTTGATCAGGAAGAATGGGAAAGCCGGTACTAGGCGCAGGGCGAACAGGTAGAAAGGCCCTTCGCGTTCGATGCCGGCGTCGATCTTGGCCAGTCGCTGCCCAAAGCGCGTTTGTACCCAGTCGCGCAGTAGGAAACGACTGCTGAGCATGGCCAGGGTGGCCCCGGCAGTGGAGGCGAAGGACACCAGCACAAAACCTTCCAGCAGGCCGAACAAGGCGCCAGCCAGCAGGGTCATCAGCGCTGCGCCAGGCAAGGACAGCGCCGTGACCGCCACATAGGCGAGGAAGAACACCCCCGCCGCCAGCCAGGGCTGCGCGCCGACCTGGGCGTTGAGCGCATCCTGCTGCGCTTTGAGGGCCTCCAGGTTGAGGTATTGGCCAACATCGAAAATAAAGAAGCTGCCGAGCAAGGCGAGAATCACGCCCATCAGGGCCAGTTTGCGGCTGTTCATCAGTTCAGTGTCTCCAGGGCGCAGAGGCTTTGGCACAGGCTAAAGCCGGCCAGCAGGGCCGCTTCGGGGCGGTCTGTGGTGTGGCCGAGAATGCGTGAGCGGTAGGACAGCGCCGCCGGGCTATGGGCGGGCCATTGGCGGTCGAAGTCGGCGAGAAAGGCCGGGTGGTCGTAGTTCAGTGGCAGGGCCTCGATAAACAGTCCGTCGCGTTGGCAGCGGTAGAGTGCGGCCGGGTGTGGGGTGGTGGCGATGCGGCTGAGCAGGCCATAACGACCGCCGCTGAAATTCGGCAGGCCGGCCGCGCCGTTATTGATCAGCGCGCCATGCGCCAGGTTCAACGCCACGGCACTGCAGCTATGGCTGGTGGCCAATACACGAATGTTCTGCGCAAGCAGCCAGGCATCCAGTTGCTGCTGGCGCGCCGCGGTAGTCATGGCTTCGCGTGAGCAATCCCAGCCGGCCAGCGATTGCTCGTCACCATGGCTGATGGCGATGCGCTGACCGCCGACGCTGACCAGCGCGGTGCTGGGCCGTGCCGCCAAACGCTCGGCCATGCCGGGCAAGCCCTGCACGGTGCGATTGAGTTCTAGCTGAATGGCATTGGAGCGCTCGACCACGGCGTCGTCCACGCTCATCGGGTAGGCGCAGCCACAGCCAGCGCCGCTGTTTTCCACGCGACCCAGTTCGGTTTCGACATTGCCGCGCAGCGCCAGGTGCGGATTCACGCCCTGTTCGATCTGCTGGAACAGCGCGGGCTCACGGTCAAACCAATGGGCATCACCGTTGAACACCACGCGCGCGTTTGGCTCAGCCGCTAAACGCTTCTCCAGCGCGGCCAGTGCCTGCCGGTTGCCGTACAGGCCGCCGACCACATACAGGCTTTCACACTCAAACAGCGGCTCGCCGCTAAAGGCATCCCGCCCCAGGCGGTAATCCAGCGGACAATCACGACCGGCACGCATCAGGCGTTACCTCGCGCACGGCTACGCAGCCAGCCGGGCAGCAGGTAACCCAGTACACACAGGCCCAGGCCATACAGGTTAGTGCCGAGCAGTAGCGCGTATTTGCCGTCACCGATGGCCCAGCTCTGCGGGATCCAACCCAGGGTCAGGGCCACGCCTAAGCCCAGGCCAGTCCAGAAGCTCAAATGGAAGCCCAGGCGGGTCGGCGTGGTCAGGCCATGCAGGATAAACACCGGGGCCAGGCCAATGACCATGGTGCCGCTGATGGTGGTGGCCTTGAGAATATCGGTGCCGGCAATCATCGGCAGGTTGCCGAGCAAGGCGAACAGCACCATCACCGCCATGCCGACGCCGATGGCCTTCTGACCCAGGTCGCGCCCGGCCAGTTTTGGCAGCTCGCGGCCGGCCAGCTTGGCCAGGCTGGAGAAGGTGGAGTCCAGCGTCGAACCCGCAGCGGAGACCATGACCACGGTCATCACCAGCAACGCGCCGATGCCCATGGTCTTGGCCAGCGCGGCAGGGACGTTGTCCGAGGCGGCCAGGCCGGTGAGTTGCGCATGTACGCCGATCAGGCTGAACGCGAGGATGGCGAAGAAGCCCAGCACGCCGGCAATCACGAAGGAGCGGCGCATGGTTTTTTCTTCGCTGATAAAACCGCGATCGGTCAGTACCGGGTCATGCAAGCCATAACTGAAGGCCTGCAGGCCGGCCACCAGCAGCAGATCGACGCCGGCATTCAGCGCCCAGTGGCTGGTGCTGGCCAGCTCGCTGGGTGAATGCTGTGGCAATACCAGGCCGAGTACCCAGACCAGCGCGACGATAAAGATCGCCGCCTGCGCCGCGTCAGTGAGGATCGAGCTGCGCAGGCCGCCGCGCAGGCTGTAGGCCAGGGTTACGGCGGTGAACAACAAGGCGGCGCCAATAAATTCGAGGCTGCCGGCATCGCCGTAATAACCACCGACCACTGCGGTGTTGCTCCACACTTCGTTGAACAGGCGAATCAGGATGGCGGCGGAAAACGCCAGTGCTGCGCCACGGCCGTAATGGCTGCTGAGAAAGCTCACCAGCCCGGTAGCCGCATAACGGCGGCGCAGGCGGTAGATAACGAAACCGGTGAGCGGAATCGACAGCCAGTACATGGCATAGGCCAGGCCGCCGATCAGGCCGTAACTGGCCCCCAGGTTGGCGGCGTTGGTCACCGATTTGGCGAAGATCCAGCTGATAAAAATGCTCGAGGTCAGCAACCAGGGCGCCGCGCTGCGGCCCTGATTGTCTTCACCGTTGAAGAAGCCGCCGAGGGTCACGGCGCGCGGTGACAGGGCCACCATCAACACGCCGTACACCAGCAGAAAGCCCCAGAAAAACAGCCCGACAGTGCTGCTCATGTGCATGATTTTCCTTTATTGATCAGGACGCTTAAAACCTGGCGAACGCTTAAGAACTGCATCCAGCAGTTCTTAAGCGTCCTGAGTAAGTGAGCCGCCGCAACTGGAACCTTGCCCGGCGGTGCAGGCGTAGCAATGGTCGCGGGTGACAATCGGGTTGCCGTCGAGGCTGGTGCCGAGCAGATCGCGCAAGTGCGCGCGCTGGCGGCCGATCAACTGGTTCTGCAACGGCAGTGGCAACTCAAGCATCTGGTTGAAGTCGCAGTCGTACAAATAACCCTGCCAATCGACGCTGACCAGCGAGCGGCACATCAGCCCGTCGAGGTTTTCCGGGCGGTAGCTGTCGCGCAGTAGCTGCATGTAATTGTTGAACTGGCCCTTGCTCACCAGGGTGCTGCCAAAGCGCGCAATGGGTTGATTGGTGATGGTCAGCAAGTGGTTGAAGACGATGCCGAAATCTTCCGCCAGGTGCTGTTTGTAGTCAGCCTCCAGCGCGACTTGCGGCGGCGGCAGGCTGGCACCTTGCGGGTTGTACACCAGGTTGAGAACCAGGCCGCTGCCGGGCTGGCCGTAGCCGAGGGCATTGAGTTTTTGCAGGCCGCTGATGCTGGCCTCGAACACGCCGTCACCGCGTTGTTTATCGACGTTATCCCGTGAGTAGCACGGCAAGGAGGCGCTGACTTCGACGCCCTGCTCGGCGAGAAACTGGGCCAGGTCTTCATAACCCGGCTCGCTGAGAATGGTCAGGTTGCAGCGATCGATCACTCGCAGCCCTTCACGCCGTGCGTGCTGCACGATCTCGCGAAAGCGTGGGTGCATTTCCGGCGCGCCGCCGGTGAGGTCGAGGGTTTGCACCGGGTGCGCATCGATCACCTGATGCAGCAGCGCCAGGCTCTCGTCAGTCATGGCTTCGGTACGGGTCGGCCCGGCATTCACGTGGCAATGCAGGCAGCGCTGGTTGCAGCGGTAGGTCAGGTTGATCTGCAGCGCTTCCAGCGGGCCGCGGCGGATTGCCGGAAAGGCCAGTTGGTCGAGCAATGGCAGCATGGCGTGCACGGTTAACTCCTTATCGCTGGCGCGCCCTCGGGTGTAAGGGAACAAAGCTGCCAGCCGTTTGTGGTCACTATAGAGAGTGCCCAGGCGCTTTTGTTACGCTGGCCTGGCAAGAATATGCGCGATAGCTTTACCAGACGTGTCGAGTGCCCGCTCTGCAGGCTTCAGGCCGAGCGGCGGGCCAGCGGTTCTCAGCTAGAATTGCCTGGCAGCAGGCCGCGTCCCACCCGCCATGTTGTACCGAAAACCCCCTTTGCACGTATGACGAGGCTGTATGTTGCGTCTGTGTACCCTGACCTTCTGGCTACTTATGCTGGGGCTGAACAGCGCTGCGATTGCGGCTGCGCTGCCCGTGCTGGAGCTCAGCAACGAGCAGCTGCAACAGCCGGTGGCTGTGCCGGCGATGCGCGTGCTGCAGGATGCCAGTGCCGAGCTGACGGCTAGCGAGGTGTTGCCGCGCATCGCCACACAAGGCGAGCTGGTGCAGGGCATACCGCAACTGGGCTACTCGGCGAGTGCCTGGTGGCTGGGGTTTGAGTTGGACGTGCCGGCGGCCGAACGCCTGCTGCTGATTATTGATCGCCCTGCGCTGGACGATATCGAAGTCTGGTTGTACAGCCGTGACCGCCTGATAACACCGTTATACAGCGGCGATCACCGGGCCTTTCTGGCGCGGGGTGAACCTTCACCGCACGTGATGCTGACCTTGCCGCGCCTGGGCGCTGGACCCCACACCTTGCTGCTGCGGGTGCAAAGCGGTTCGGTGGTGAGTGTGCCGATTCAGTTGGCCAGTGCCGAACAGAGCAGTCTGTTGCTGGCGCAGCATTGGCTGCGCAGCGGCTTGCTGTTGGGTGCCCTGTTGAGCCTGACCCTGTTCTTTATGGTGCGCTTCGGCACCCTGCACGAGCCGCCGCTGCTGTGGTTTTGTCTGACCCTGGCCAGCATAACGCTGTACAACGCCTCGCAGCATGGTGTCAGCGCCATGCTCAGCGTCGACTGGGTGTGGTTACCGATGCAGTTGGCGAATCTGGCCAACCCGGGCATGCTGATTTTTAGCAGCTTGTTTCTGATCAGCGCTCTGCGGCTTGAGCTGGGGCATCTGCGCTGGCTGCGCGATGGCCTGTTTGGGCTGATTTTGCTGGTCAGCGGCTGGACCATCCTCAGCTACGGCGATTACCGCTCTTATCAGACGCTCAACCTGCTGATCATGTTCACCGGCTTGTTCCAACTGCTCCTGCTGGTGTGCGGAGTGCAGCAGCGCCGGCCCTATGCCGTGGGTTATTTGCTGTGTTGGAGCGCGGCATTGCTGCTGATGCTGCTGGTGCCGTTGAGCCGTTCCGGGGTGATTCCGGTATTACCCGGGGTCAATTACCTGCACACCTTCCTGCCGGTGCTGAGCCTGCTGCTGTTTGGCGGCATGCTCGATAAACAATTGGAGCAGATCCGCCGGGCGCTGTTACACAGCAAGGCCCAGGCCCAGGGCAATCTGCTGCAATACCAGGCGTTGTTCAGCAGCAGTGGCGAGGGCATTTTCCGCTGTACCCAGGGCGGCACACTGATCGAAGCCAACCCCAGTTTCAGTGCGTTGCTGGCCCTGCCCGACACCCTTGTTGGCTTGTCCATGCAACAGTTGCTGGGCGCCCAGCACTGGGAGCAATTGCTGGCCGAACTGGAGGCCGAGCCGACCAGCAGCCTGGAGTGTCGAATGCTCGGCTGCGATGGGCAGCTGCACTGGGTGTATTTATCCCTGCATAAACGCCTGGCGCATGATTGCATCGAAGGCATCGTGGTCGATCTTAGCGAGCGTCGGGCCTTGGAGGAGCGTCTGCATTATCTGGCCGCCCATGACTCGCTGACCGGCCTGCTCAACCGCCGTGAGCTGGAGCGTCTGCTGCGTGAAAGCCTCGAACAGGGAGCCAAACAGCGTTTTAGCCATTTGCTCAGCCTCGACCTGGATCAGTTCAAACAGGTCAACGACTTGTGTGGGCACTCGGCGGGCGACCAGTTATTGCGCCAGTTGGCCAGCCACCTGCAGCACCACTTGCCGGCCGAGGCGCAGCTGGCCCGTTTGGGCGGTGATGAGTTTGCCGTGCTGTTGCGCGACACCGCTAACGACACTGCGCTGCAGGTTGCCGAGCGCTTGCGCAGTGGCGTTGAGCAGTTTGTGTTTACCTGGCAGGGCCGGCCATTCCGTGTGCAGGTCAGTATCGGTTTACTGGCCATCAATGCCGACGTGAATGACTGGGAAACCGCGCTGAACTGGGCTGACAGTGCCAGCCAGCAGGCCAAGCACCTGGGGCGCAACCGGGTGCAACAGTTCAACCCCGCCGATGGCGTGCTGCTGGAGCATCAGCGTCAGTTGCAATGGATTACCCGCCTGCGCGAGGCCATCGACCAAGGGCATTTCGAGCTGTTCTATCAGCCGGTAATAGCCTTGCAGGAACATAGCAATGGCTTGCGCTATGAAGTGCTGCTGCGTTATCGCGACCCGCACAGCGGTGAGCGGATCAGCCCCGGACAATTTCTCGGCGCTGCCGAGCGCTACGGCTTGCTCGGGGCCATCGACCGCTGGGTGGTGATGCACTTGCTGCAATGGCTGGCGGATAACCCTCGGCATCTTGAGCAACTGGTGCAGGTTAACTTCAACCTCACGGCCAGTTCGCTGCTTAACCCGCACTTCCATGAAATGCTGCACAGCGAACTGCAACGCCTTGAGCTGCCGGCGCACAAGCTGTGTATCGAGGTCACCGAGATGGTGGCCCTGGGTGAGCTGGGTGTTTCCGCGCAGTGGATTCAGCAGCTGCGCAGCCTTGGCCTGAAAGTGGCGCTGGATGATTTCGGCAGCGGTTTCGCCTCATACGCCTACCTGCGCCACCTGCCGCTGGATATCGTCAAAATTGATGGCAGCTTTATCAACGGTATCGAGCAGGATCCGATCAACCAGGCCATGGTCGGCTCCATGCAGCAAATTGCCCGGCAGCTAGGCCTGAGTACTGTGGCTGAGTTCGTCGAGTCCCAGGCGACACTCGACTGCGTGCGCGGGCTGGGGCTCGACTATGCCCAGGGCTATGGACTGGGCCATCCACAGCCGTTGGCGCACTTGGCAGATGCCCGGGTGCCGCCTGCCGGTCTGGCTGTTGTGCTGAATCCTTCAGACGGTTAACTGCGGCAAGCGCTCAAGGATTTTCAGGTCCAGACGCAGCATGCGTACGCAACGTTCCTCGCGCAGCTCGGTGGGCGACTGGTTGCTGCGTAAGTGCAGCAGCCGATTGACCAGGTTGAGCACCAGCGCCTCGCGGGAGAACACGCCGTTACTGAGGTTGTAGAAGGCGGCAATCAGCTCACGCAGGCCAAACGGCAGGCGCCAGCGGATGCGTAACGCCGAGCCAAAGCTGGCAGCGCGCTGCTGGAAGTTCAGGTGAATATCTTCGTCACGCAGGGCGCCGCCGGCGTCTTGCCAGTCTTGCAGGCTGCGCAGCAATGCCAGTTCGCCAATGTTGTGCAGCAGGGCGGCGGTAAAACACAGCTCGCTGTCCAGGTGCAGTTCATTGGCCAGCCAGTGCGCCAGTTCGGCGCCGCGCTGAGCATTGTCCCAGGCACTTTTGCCTAGTTCGATCAGGCGTGGGTCGCGCAGCTGCGCGTTGCGTTGTATCGCCATGCCCAGTACCAGATTGAGTGTCCGTGCCACGCCCAGGCGCAGTAACGCTTGGTCGAGCGTCTGGCAGGGCATGCCCTGGTGCTGGGCGGCGCTGTTGGCGGCGGCGATCAGGCGGGCGGTAATCTGTGGGTCGCGGCTGAACACCGCTTCCAGTTCACGCAGATCACTGTCATCGCTATTCAGGCATTGGCTCACCGAATCGCGCACCGAGGCGAGCAAGGGCGCGCCTTGGCCTTCTTCGCGCACGGAGTTGAGGTATTCATCCAGGTTGTCGACCAGTAACGGCGTGCTCACGTTGGGTGTGTTTGCCGCCGGGCTGCCAAGAATGCCGAGCAGCCGCTGGCGCAGCTGTTCGGCATTGAAGGGTTTGGCCAGGTAGGCGGACGGTGCCAGTGGCCGGGCGGCGCGCACGCTGCGGGCATCCAGGCGGTCGCTGATGAGAATAAACGGCAGCGCCGGGGTGCGTGGGTGACGGCGCAAGTGGCGCAGCAATTCGAGGCCATCCAGGTCCGGTAGGTTGCAGTCGGCGATGACCAGCGCGGGCAGTCGACGCTTGCATTTGGCCAGCGCTGTCTCACCGTCGCTGACCCGGATAATGCGTGCGTCGGCACGCACATCCAGTACCAGTTGCGCGAGCAAGTCGGCAGTCCAGGGTTCTGCCTCGGCGATCAGAATCTCCGGAGCGTTGGCCAGGGCAGTCATGGAAACCTCAAAGGCGTGTAGTGGCGTAATAGTGGCGCCAAAGATGTGACGGCGCGCAGTCTACGCACTGGCAGCTTTATAGCCAGTGCTTGCCGACGAAATGCTGAGTATTTCGTCAACTTTTCGATTCTAGCTGGATTGTCCGATTTAGAGCGCTTCGATTGTCCTACAGGTTGTTGCTGAGAGGGTTTTTTAGCGGCGGCAGATGGGCCTGCTCGTGCGGTGTTCTGAGGCAGGCGACCCGGTACGGGGTGGCTGAAAACAAAAAACCCGCCGAAGCGGGTTTTTCTTACGCGTTGCAGCCTGGGCTTACGCCAGTTCGTCAAAGCACTCGGCGATGATCGCCAGGCCCTTGTCGAGCAGAGCGTCTGCGGCAGTCAGTGGGACCAGCACGCGCAACACGTTGCCGTAGGTACCGCACGACAGCAGGATCAGGCCTTTTTCGCGCGCCTTGGCCACTACGGCTGCGGTCAGTGCAGCATTCGGCTTGTGCAGGTCGCCGCCTTCAAACAGCTCGACGGCAATCATCGCGCCGAGGGCGCGTACTTCGCCGATGGCGTTATGCTTGCTCTGGATGGCTTTCAGGCCAGTGACCAGGCGCTCGCCAACAGCCTTGCAGCGGTCCAGCAGTTTCTCTTCTTCGAACACGTCCATCACGGCCAGGGCTGCGGCGCAGGCAATTGGGCTGCCGGCGTAGGTGCCGCCCAGACCGCCCGGAGCGATGGCGTCCATGTATTCGGCCTTGCCGCACACGCCCGCGACCGGGAAGCCACCGGCAATGGATTTGGCGAAGGTGGTCAGGTCAGCGGCGACGCCCATTTGTTCCATGGCGAAGAAGGTGCCAGTACGGCCGGCGCCGGTTTGCACTTCGTCGGCGATCAGCAGGATGCCGTGCTGGTCACACAGGGCACGCAGGCGCTGCATAAAGTCTTTCGGTGCGACGTAGAAACCGCCCTCGCCCTGCACCGGCTCGATGATGATCGCGGCGATGTCTTTCGGCTCAGCGTCGTTCTTGAAGATGCGCTCGATGCTGGCAATCGCGTCATCCGTGCTCACGCCGTGCAGTTCACAGGGGTATTGCGCGCGGAAGATGCCGCCGGGCATCAGGCCCATGCCGGCCGAGTACGGCACGACCTTGCCGGTCAGCCCGAGGGTCATCATGGTGCGGCCGTGGTAAGCGCCGGTGAAGGCGATTACCCCGGCACGGCCGGTGGCAGCGCGGGCGATCTTGATCGAGTTTTCCACGGCTTCGGAGCCGGTGGTGACCAGCAGGGTCTTCTTGGCGAAGTCGCCCGGTACGCGCGCGGCGACTTTTTCGCACAGCTCGACGTAAGGCTCGTAGGCCAGCACCTGGAAGCAGGTGTGGGTCAGCTTGGTCAACTGCTCCTGCACCGCTGCAATCACTTTCGGGTGCAGGTGGCCGGTGTTGAGCACCGCGATACCGCCGGCGAAGTCGATAAACTCGCGGCCTTCAACGTCGATAACCGTGGCGTTCTCCGCGCGGTCGGCGAAGATCGGGTGGATCTGGCCTACGCCGCGCGGAACGGCAGCAGTGCGGCGTTGCATCAAGGATTCGTTGGTCTTGCTCATGGTGTCCTCATTCGCCGGTTAAGCGCGGCGTCGTTCAAGGATGTGTACCGACGACGGCCTGGCAGTATTCGATGATCGGCTGCCACAGCGCGCCTAGGTACAGCTCTATTGGTTTCTATACAGAAGATGCAGCGCTCTCGTGCACCTTCTGCGAGGTCTATACCGCCCGGCAGTTAGATGCTCAGGCAGAGGTATTTGATTTCAAGGTAATCCTCAATGCCGTACTTGGAGCCTTCACGACCGAGGCCCGAGGCCTTCACGCCGCCAAACGGCGCGACTTCATTGGAGATCAACCCGGTATTCACCCCGACCATGCCGTACTCCAGGGCTTCCGCCACACGGAACACGCGGCCCATGTCGCGGGCGTAGAAGTATGAGGCCAGGCCGAACTCGGTGTCGTTGGCCATGGCGATCACATCGGCTTCGTCCTTAAAGCGGAACAGCGGCGCCAGCGGGCCGAAGGTTTCTTCCTTGGCCACGGCGGCGTTGTTCGGCACGTCGACCAGAATGGTCGGCTCGAAGAAGCTGCCGCCCAGAGCGTGTGGCTTACCGCCTGTCAGCAGGCGCGCGCCTTTACCCAGTGCGTCGGCGATGTGCTCCTGCACCTTGGCCACGGCCTTGTCGTCGATCAGCGGGCCGGTGGTGGTGCCTTCATCCAGGCCGTTGCCGATCTGCAGTTTGGCCACGGCGGCCGTCAGCTTCTCGGCGAAGGCGTCGTACACGCCGTCCTGAATGTACAGGCGGTTGGCGCACACGCAGGTCTGGCCGTTGTTGCGGTATTTGGAGATCAACGCGCCTTCGACGGCTTTATCCAGGTCGGCATCGTCGAACACGATAAACGGCGCGTTGCCGCCCAGTTCCAGCGAGACCTTCTTGATGTCCTTGGCGCATTCGGCCATCAGCTGGCGGCCGATTTCGGTGGAGCCGGTGAAGCTCAGCTTGCGTACGATTGGGTTGCTGGTCAGCTCGCTGCCGACTTCGCCGGCGCTGCCGGTGACCACGCTGAACACACCTTTGGGAATACCGGCACGCTCAGCCAGCTCGGCCAGGGCCAGGGCGGAATACGGTGTTTGCGACGCCGGCTTGAGCACCATGGTGCAACCGGCTGCCAGCGCCGGGCCGGCTTTACGGGTGATCATCGCCGCTGGGAAGTTCCACGGCGTAATCGCCGCCGTCACCCCGATGGGCTGCTTGATCACGATCAGGCGTTTATCCGGCTGGTGGCCGGGAATCACGTCGCCATACACGCGCTTGGCTTCTTCGGCGAACCACTCAAGAAAGGAGGCGGCGTAGGCAATTTCGCCCTTGGCTTCGGCCAGTGGCTTGCCTTGCTCCAGGGTCATCAGGCGACCGAGGTCATCCTGGTTTTCGATCATCAGTTCAAACCAACGACGCAGTTTGTTGGCGCGCTCTTTGGCGGTCAGGGCACGCCAGGCCGGCAGCGCACGGTCGGCCGCTTCGATGGCGCGACGGGTTTCTGCTGTGCCCATCTTCGGCACGCTGCCGATGATCTCACCGGTAGCCGGGTTATTGACCTTGATGGTCTGGCCGCTGTCAGCGTCCAGCCAAGTGCCATCGATATAAGCCTGCTGACGGAACAGCTGGGTGTCTTTCAATTGCATGGCAGTCTCCTAATTCCGACACCCTGGCATCGGTACGTGTCATCGAATGTGCCGCGCTACTCATGCAGCCACGGCTTAATCATGGGGCTCATACAGCTGATGGCGGGCAGAACACATGACCGCGCATGATTTCAGCAAGAGCGTTTGAAATCTCAAACGAATCCTAGGGTCAGTAGGGGTAAAGGGCAATAGTCTGTTCGAAAAAATTAACGCAATATTGCCGTTATTCAAGGGTTTTATATGAATAGGTTGCTGGCTGTCGATTTGCGTGCAGAATCACGAACAAGGTGCAGCATGGACGCCCGCCAGCGACATGCGTATGATTGCGCCCGCGCTGCACCAGTAGCTCAGCTGGATAGAGTACTGCCCTCCGAAGGCAGGGGTCGTGGGTTCGAATCCCGCCTGGTGCGCCATATAAGACAAGGGCTTAGGTGAAAACCTAGGCCCTTTTTGTTTGTCCTGTGTTCTGGCTGTAGGCATGTTTTCCTCATGCAAGGCAGCACGCGCAATCTATCCACAGCAGGCTGATCAGCGCCCTCACCTGCGGGGTATTGCTGCATATTCGAGGTCAGGGTTTGTGCAGCTCGCCGTACAGTTCGGGACGGCGATCAAGCAGGTAGCGGTTGGCCGCCCGGGAGTCGCTCATTAACTGACGATCCAGCTCGCCGACAATCAATGCTTCATCGAGCCCGGCTTGGGCGATGCGCTTGCCATCTGGTGCGGCAATGCTGCTTTGGCCGCAGTAATGGATGTCGCCCTCGCTGGCGCAGTAGTTGGCGTAGGCCACATAGCACTGGTTCTCGAACGCTCGCGCCCGCACGGTGACGTCGGCGATAAAGTCGTAGGGAACCATGTTCGCCGTTGGCACCAGAATCAGTTCGGCGCCTGCCAAGGCCAGGCGCCTGGCGTTTTCCGGGAACTCCAGGTCATAGCAGATGAGCAAGCCGAGCTTCCAGCCATTGAGTTCGATCAACGGGCAAGCATTGCCACCGGCACTGAACATCGAGTGGTCCAGTTCGCCAAACAGGTGCGTCTTGCGGTAGTTGCCCAGGCGCTGGCCCTGGGCGTCGATCAATTGCACGGCGTTGTAGATCTGGCCGTCCTCGGCGCGCTCGGGGTAGCCGTAGACAATGGCGAGCCCGGCCGTTTTGGCAATCTGTGCGATCTGCTGCGCCGCCTCACCGTCGCAGGCTTCGGCCAGCCGGCTGACGGCGTCGCGGCCGATGTTGTAGCCGGTCAGGAACATTTCCGGCAGCACCAGCAGGTCCGCGCCTTGGGCGTGCAGCGCGAATTGCTGCAGGCGCTGCAGGTTGCCGGCGACATCCAGGGGCTGCGGTGGGCATTGGTAAAGGGCTACGCGCATGGCTGTTCCTTTTACTCGGGCAGGACAATCGGGCCGATTTCGTGGAAGACATCGCCGGGCCCCGGGTTTTCCGCGTGAGTGGCACCGCCGAAGTGTTTCATGATGCCCCACACCGCGTTGAGCGAAGTCTGTACTGCGCCTTCGACCCAGGCTGGCGTCCACGACACATCGTCACCGGCGATAAAGATGCCGCGTTGCTCGGCGGGCATCTCGTCCTGCATAAAGTGTGCGTACATGCGCTGGTTGTAACGGTAATGGCCGGGCAATGCGCCCTTGAACGCGCCGAGAAAGTGCGGGTCGGCTTCCCATGACACGGTGATCGGGTCGCCAATGATGCGTGCGGCGATGTCGACCTTTGGGTAGATCTTTTTCAACGCATCCAGCGCCAGCTTCACGCGCTTTTCCACGGGATGCGGGAGCATTTTCAGGGCATCACTCATCCACGAGTACGACAGGCAAATCACCCCGGGCTTGTCGTCGCCGTTGTCGAACAGATAAGTGCCGCGCGTCAGGCGATCGGTGAGGGTCATGCTCATCAGGTCACGGCCGGTCTGCGGGTCCTTGTCCTTCCAGAATGGGCGGTCGACCATCACGAAGGTTTTTGATGACTGCATGTAGCGGGTACGGTCCAGGGCCATCCACATTTTTTGCGAGAACAGGGTTTCATCGCATTCGATCTGGGTGGTCAGCAGCCAGCTCTGGCAGGTGGTCAGGACGGCGGCGTATTCGCGGGTATCGCCCCAGTTGTCAGTGACGGCGAAACGGCCGTCTGCCGCATGGGCAATCTTCTTCACCCCGGCACGCGGTGCGCCGTTATGCAGGCTGCTGAGGCTGGTGCCTGCTGGCCAGTGCACGCAGCGCTCCGGCACATGCCGCCAGATGCCCAGCGGCACCTGCTCGACGCCCCCGACGACCAAGTGCTGGTGGTCATCGCAGTTGGTCATCACCACCCGGAAGATTTCCAGCATCGAGTTGGGGAAGTCCGAGTCCCAGCCGCCGGTGCCGAAACCGACCTGGCCGAATACTTCGCGGTGATGGAACGAGAGCTTGGCGAAGGCTTTGGAAGTGGCGACGAAATCATAGAAGGTGCGGTCGTCCCACAGCGGCACCAGGGTGTTCCACAGCTCCTTGAGGCGGGGCACGTCACGCTCGCGAATGGCCTGCTGGATATCGGCGAACTGCGCGCCGGCTTCCAGGGCATCGGCCCAGGCATCGGCCACTTTCTGGAACAGCGCCGGCAGATCGGCGAGCTTTTCGGCGTAATGGGTTGTGCCTTCCAGGTCGATGACAGTGCTGCCCGAGGCGGGTGTCAGCGGGTTGGGGAAGGGTTTGGTTTCCAGGCCGAGTTTGTCGACGTAGTGATAGAACGCGGTGGACGACACCGGGAAGCGCATGCCGCCGAGCTCGGCGATGATGCCTTCGGCGCCGTTGAATGCCTGCGAGCGCAAACGCCCGCCCATTTTCGAGGCTTCGTAGACAACGGGCTTGAGGCCCATTTTCATCAGTTCGTAGGCGGCCACCAGACCGGCGATGCCCGCGCCCACAATCGCTACTTCGGCGCCATGGTGGTGCGCAGGAATACTGCCCAGGCCCGCCGGGTGTTCGATCCAGTCGTCAAAGGCGAACGGAAAGTCCGGGCCGAAGATGGTGACGGGCTTTTTACCGTCTGCGGGATGGCGATTCTTGGTGTTCATGGCTGACCTTGATGGCGACTCGGTGCGTGGTGCGCAGCTGAGTATAGGAAAGGATGACAGCCATTCTAGAGCGCGTAGAACACGTTAATAAGGCGCAAAGTGTCGTCGTCATGAATGCATATTGGTCACTATGACGAACTAATCCTGCATATTGTCGTGGTTTGTGACTCGGGCATGCCCGCGCGCCGGGAGTGGGTGCTTAATCGTTAAACCGGCTGCCCGCGATCGATCTTGCTGCTGAGGATGATGGATGTGGTGGTCTTCTCCACGCCATCTACGCTGCCGATCTGATCGAGCAACTGGTCCAGTTGCTCCGGCGAGTCGGTGCGCAGCCACGCCACGTAATCAAACTCGCCACTGACCGCACACAGCTGTTGCACCTGGGCCATGGCGCCGAGACGTCGCAGCACTTCCTTGCCAGAGCGCGGTTGCACGGTGATCCCCACATAGGCCTGCAGCCCGCCATCCACAAGCCGTTGGCCCAGGCGCACGCCGTAACCGGTGATGACCTTGGCCTTCTCCAGGCGCGCCAGCCGTGAGGTTACAGTGGTGCGCGCGATGCCCATCTGCCGGGCAAGCATGGCCACGCTTTCACGGGCGTTAATCTGCAGGGCCGCGATCAACTGGCGGTCGATTTCGTCAAGAAAAGGCGGGTGGATCTCGGACAAGGGCGTCTCCAGCGTTCCGGGTGCATGGGGCAGCATGGTACAGGCGTCACGTCTGGTTGCAGTACGGCATAACGACTAAAGCCTGCGCCTGGTTTATGGCAAACCCAGGCGTTTGGCCAGGCGGATCAGGTTGGCGCGGTCGATGCCCAGCTCGCGGGCGGTGGCAGCCCACTTGTGTTGGTGGCGGTGTAGCGCCTCGCTAATCAGCTGTTTCTGAAAGGTGTCGATGGCTTCTCGCAGCGGCATGTTCTGAGTGGGCGGCGGGTTTTCGACTGACGTTTCTGTTTGCTTGTCGTGCACCTGTGGCAGGTCGAGGTGCAGGCTGTCGATGCTGAGGATGCGTGGCCGTGCGTTGCAGCCGGCCAGGGCCTTGAGTGCGGCGCGGCCGATCAGGTGCTCCAGCTCGCGCACATTGCCCGGCCAGTTGTAGGCCAGCAGGCTGGTTTGCGCCGCAGGGGTCAGGCGTAAGCTGCGCAGGCCCAGGCGCGCGCGGTTTTCTTCGAGAAAATAGCCAGCCAACAGCAATACATCGCGGCCGCGTTCACGCAGCGCCGGGACTTTTAGCGGGTAGACGCTGAGGCGGTGGTAGAGGTCGGCGCGAAAGCGACCGGCGCGTACTTCCTCGGCCAGGTCACGATTACTCGCGGCCAATACGCGCACGTCGACCCGCTGTTCGCGGTCGGCCCCCACGCGTTGCAGCTGACCGCTTTGCAACACACGCAACAGTTTGGCCTGCGCCGCCAGGGGCAGCTCACCGATTTCATCGAGAAACAGGCTGCCGCCATCGGCCAGTTCGAACTTGCCACGGCGCTCGTTGTGCGCGCCGGTAAAGGCGCCACGCACATGGCCGAACAGCTCGCTTTCCACCAGGTTATCCGGCAGCGCCGCACAGTTGAGGCTGATCAACGGTTGCGCCGCCCGTGGTGAGGCGGCATGCAGGGCTTCGGCTACCAGTTCTTTGCCGACACCGGTTTCACCGCTGATCAATACGCTTAGCTCGCTGTTGCCGACCAGGGCGATTTCCTGCTCCAGCTGTTTGTGCACGACGCTCTGGCCGATCAGTTCGCGTGGGCGTTGCTGGCCGGCGGCCTGTTTGTAGGCCTCGGCCAGCTGGTGCTGGTCTTCGGCGCGTTGTTGCAGCGAGTTGATCCGCTCGCTGGCCATGACGGTGGCGGCGGCCAGGCTGGCGAAGGCGTGCAGGTTATCCAGGTCAACTTTGCCAAAGCTGGCCGGGTCGAGCGCGTCGAGGGTCAGCAGACCCCAAGGCTGATCCTGCACGTACAGCGGGCAACCGAGGCAGTCATGTACCGGCAGGTGGCCGCGATGACCCGCGACCAGGCCGTCGTAGGGGTCGGGCAGGTCGCAGTCGGTGGCAAAGCGGGTCGGTCCGCGCTGCGCCAGCAACGCCTGCAGGCGCGGTTGCTCGCTGAGCTTGAAGCGCCGGCCGAGGGTGTCGGCACTCAAGCCTTCAACGGCCAGCGGAATCAGCACCTCGCCGTCGAGTTTGAGCAGGGCCACCGCGTCGCAGGGCAGCAGTTGCTGTAACGCTTGCAGCAGGCGGCGATAACGCTCGGCTTCCGGCAGCTCGCGGGACAGGTCGGCGACCAGGGGAATCAGGGTGGTAAGCAGAGGGTTTGCTGTCATAAGGACACTGTGTAGGTCATTTAGACTTCAAAATTAAGCTGTCAAAAAGACACTATAATTTATAAGTCATTGATTATTAAGTTAAAAATAACTGGCACGTTTCCTGTAATAGTCAGGGTGATATGAACCGCATCGCTGCGCAAGTGCAGCGTGTCGCCCTGATGAGGAAGCCCCTATGTTGACCCCCGCGCAAACCGCTCTGATTAAAGCCACCGTACCCTTGCTGGAAAGTGGCGGCGAAGCGCTAACCCGACACTTCTATGCGCTGATGCTTGGCGAGTACCCCGAAGTGCGGGTGCTGTTCAATCAGGCGCATCAGGCCAGTGGTGGCCAGCAGCGCGCCCTGGCCAACGCGGTGCTGATGTATGCCCGGAACATCGACAAGCTGGAGGCGCTGGGGCCGCTGGTGGGACAGATCGTCAACAAGCATGTGTCGCTGCAGATCCTGCCGGAGCATTACCCGATTGTCGGCAGCTGCCTGTTGCGGGCGATCCGCGAGGTACTGGGCGCCGAGATCGCCACCGATGCGGTGATTGATGCCTGGGCTGCCGCCTATGGTCAGCTCGCCGACATTCTGATCGGTGCCGAAGAGGCGGCCTATGCCGCCAATGCCAGCGCCGAGGGTGGCTGGCGCGGCGCGCGTGAGTTCCGCCTGAGCCGCAAGGTGCTGGAGAGTGAAGAGATTGTCTCGCTGTACCTGGCCCCGGCCGACGGTGGTGCGGTGGTGGATTTCCAGCCCGGCCAGTACATCGGCCTGCGCCTGTTGCTGGACGGTGAAGAGCAGCGCCGCAACTACTCGTTGTCGGCCCTGAGCAATGGTCGTGAATACCGCATCAGCGTCAAGCGCGAGGCCGGCGGCAAGGTGTCGAATTACCTGCATGATCAGTTGCAGGTCGGTGACAGCCTGGAACTGTTCGCCCCGGCGGGGGACTTTGTGTTGCGCGAGTCCAGCAAGCCGCTGGTGCTGATCAGCGCCGGTGTCGGCATTACGCCGGCCTTGAGCATGCTCGAAGCCGCGCGTGACAGTGGCCGCGACATCCACTTTATCCACTGCGCCCGTCACGCCGGGGTGCACGCCTTCCGCGACTGGGTCGAGGCGCAGCGCAGCGAGCGTCCACAGGTACGCCATTACGTGTGTTACAGCGAGCCGCGTGAGGGCGATGTGGGCGATGCCGAAGGCTTCCTCAGTCAGCAGCAATTGGCTGACTGGCTGCCTGAACAGCGCGATCTGGACGCCTACTTCCTCGGCCCCAAGCCGTTTATGGCGCAGGTTAAGCGGCATTTGCAGGCGTTGGGCGTGCCGGCGGCGCAGAGCCATTACGAGTTCTTTGGTCCGGCCAGCGCGCTGGACAGCTAGCAGTCAGGGCGTAATGCCCGGGAGGTCGATATGTGGGGATTCTTCTCGTGCCCGCTGCGGGCATTGCAGCTGGCGAACCAACTGCTTGTGGCCGGTGCGCTGTTGCTGCTGTGCGGGTTGGTTGGGGCTTATGGCATGAGCGCGCAACTGAGTATCGCCAGCCAGGTGGCCGCCCATAGCCTGACTATCCTCGGCCCGGCATTACTCAAACTGGGTTATGTGCTGCGCCTGGCCGCGCAGCAGCAATTGCACGTACTTCTCGCGGGCCAATCTAGAAAGGGATAATCAATCCTTTGCTGCGGTAGGCATCTATATCAATGCCAAAAGCCCCACTGCTGTGTATTGCGTGAATCCGATAAGGTTTTCCGCTGCCGTCTTTGGGCATTTTTACCAGCTCAATCACGCTTTCTGGGCATGCATTTTTATCGGCGTCCAACACGCGAAGCACTTTGGGCTTTAGCTTGTTGCCGGGGTAGCAGCCAATGATGATGCCGACCTCACCATTGGTCATTTCAACAATTTCTCCCGGGGGATAAATACCGATCATGCGCGTAAAGCAATCGACAATGTGTTCATCGAAATGGCTACCGACAGCTTCCAGCAAGAGACACAATGACGCCAGGCTGGACTGTCCTTTGCTGTACACGCGGTCGCTGTTAATTGCATCGTAGCTGTCAGCTACCGCAATGATCTTCGCAAAGTACGGAATCTTGCTGGCATCCAAACCACGCGGATATCCCTTGCCATCCAAACGCTCATGATGGGAGTAAGCAACATCGACCGTAGCCGGGACGATTTGCTGGTTGCTCATCAATAATTTACGTCCCTGCGCCGCATGGCTTTGCATGATGCAGCGTTCTTCATCCGTCAATTTTCCGGGTTTGTTGAGTATCTCGTTAGGTATTTTGATTTTGCCGACATCGTGAAGCATGCCACATAACCCGATTTGCTCTAGTTGATAAGTGGGTAAACCCAGTTCTTTACCCAAGGCAATCGACAGAATAGATACACGCAGCGAATGCTCGGCGGTGTATTCGTCACTATTCTTGATACGTGCCAGCCACAGCATGGTCACAGGGTTACGCAGGATGCTGTCAACGCAATCTTTGACGACGGTTTTCACTGCGTCGACGTCCAGTTCCTGGCCCAGTTTCACGGCCTGCAAAATACGCAGGGACTCCTCGCGAGCGGCATGCCATGCAGGCGCAGCTTGCTGTATCTCCAGGTTGAAATCGACTTTGGCTATGACCGGCTCTAGCGGTGTCGCCGCGTTGGCGTTTTCTGCTATTTGTTCGTGAACGCTCAATGAGCGTCGAGCATCAACCCATACATAGCTGCACACCTTTTGAAACAGGCGAATTTCTTCCTGTTTTTGAATTCTAAATCCCTGAAAAAGAAAGCTGGTTTCCGTCCATGGCCGATCAAGCTCAACTACATACATGCCGATTGTCAGCTGCGCTGCTTCGACTTTGATGCGGCCTGGTTTGGCGTTATCAGTCACCGAGGCTCTCCGGGGCTGGTTTTGGATGGAGGCAATTAGCCACTATCGGCATTAGAAACAGCAAATTACTTTTGTCTATGATGCGGGCGACCTTTAACGCCTGAGGTGCGGAGAAGGGACTGCGCCCAAAACAAATCCTAGACGCTTGGTGGCGAGCATGCTGGATCTATTGGGTCAGGTATGAGTTACCTGTTGTGCAGAAGGCTCAGGCCAGCGCAGGTCGGAATTACCCTGATGCGCAGGATTGATGTCGTTTCGGGGCGGCCTCAGAGCACCCCGGCCTCACGCAGGGCGCTGATTTGCTCTGCGTTCAGACCAAGGTGACGTGCAAGCACCTGCTCGGTGTGTTCGCCGAGCAGCGGCGGTGCGTTGCGGTAGGCCACTGGGGTTTCTGACAGGCGCAGTGGGCTGGCCACTTGCGGCGTGCTGCTGCCCAGTCCGTTGGGCAGGTCGATGCGCAGGCCGCGTGCCTGTACCTGGGGGTCGGCAAACACCTGGGCCAGGTCATTGATCGGCCCGCAGGGCACGCCCGCCGCTTCCAGCAACGCGACCCACTCGGCGGTGCTCTTGAACACCGTGGCCTGGCGCAGCAGGGGGATCAGCTCGGCGCGGTGGGCGACGCGGGCCTTGTTGGTAGAAAAACGCGAGTCGTCGGCCAAAGCCGTAAGGCCGGCTACCTCGCAAAGTTTGCGGAATTGCCCGTCGTTGCCCACGGCGATAATGAAATTGCCGTCGGCCGAGGGGAAATCCTGATAGGGCACGATATTGGGGTGGGCATTGCCCAGGCGTTTGGGTGAGACGCCGGTGTTGAGGTAATTCATCGCCTGGTTGGCCAGGCAGGCCACCTGCACGTCGAGCAGCGCCACATCAATGTGCTGGCCAAGACCCGATTGTTCACGCTGGTTGAGCGCGGCCAGTACGCCAACCGTGGCGTACAGGCCGGTGAGAATGTCAGTAAGGGCGACGCCGACCTTCATGGGGCCGGCGCCCTCCTCGCCATCGGGCTTGCCGGTCAGGCTCATCAGTCCGCCGAGGCCCTGGATCATAAAGTCATAACCTGCCCGTTTGGCGTAGGGCCCGTTTTGCCCGAAACCGGTAATGGAGCAGTAGATCAGGCGCGGGTTAAGCGCCTTGAGGGAGGCGTAGTCGAGGCCATAAGCCGCGAGACCGCCGACCTTGAAGTTCTCCAGCAGCACGTCGCAATTCTGCACCAGCTCGCGGATCAGGCGTTGGCCTTCGGGCTGGGTGAAGTCCAGCGTCACCGACTGCTTGTTGCGGTTGGCACTCTGGAAATACGCCGCTTCGCGCGAATCGTTGCCTTCGGCGTCCTTCACATAGGGCGGGCCCCAGTGGCGGGTGTCATCGCCGCTGCCAGGGCGCTCGATCTTGATCACCTCGGCACCCAAGTCACCGAAAATCTGCCCGGCCCAGGGCCCGGCGAGCACGCGGGACAGATCGAGAACGCGGATATGCGACAGGGCACCGGACATGGGGAACCTCACGGGAGAGAAACGTAGGATGGGTTAGCCGCAAGGCGGCGTAACCCATTGGGCGATCTGATGGGTATCGCTGCGCTCAACCCATCCTACGCAGCGGCGTTAGAAGAACGCTTGAAGACCGGTCTGGGCGCGGCCAAGAATCAGCGCGTGGACGTCGTGGGTACCCTCATAGGTGTTGACCACTTCCAGGTTGACCAGGTGGCGAGCGACGCCGTACTCGTCGCTGATGCCGTTGCCGCCAAGCATGTCGCGGGCCATGCGGGCGATGTCTAGGGACTTGCCGCAGCTGTTGCGCTTCATCATCGAGGTGATTTCCACGGCGGCGGTGCCTTCGTCCTTCATGCGGCCGAGACGCAGGCAGCCTTGGAGGGCCATGGTGATCTCGGTCTGCATGTCGGCGAGTTTTTTCTGGATCAGCTGGGTCTGTGCCAGCGGGCGGCCAAACTGCTTGCGGTCGAGGGTGTACTGGCGCGCGGTGTGCCAGCAGAACTCGGCGGCGCCCAGCGCGCCCCAGCTGATGCCGTAGCGGGCGGAATTGAGGCAGGTGAACGGACCTTTCAGACCGCGCACGTCAGGGAAGGCGTTTTCTTCCGGGCAGAACACGTTGTCCATGACGATTTCGCCGGTGATCGACGCACGCAGGCCGACCTTGCCGTGAATCGCCGGGGTGCTCAGGCCCTGCCAGCCTTTTTCCAGGACGAAGCCGCGAATTTCGCCGGCATCATCCTTGGCCCAGACCACAAACACATCGGCGATCGGGCTGTTGGTGATCCACATTTTCGCGCCGGTCAGGCGGTAGCCACCGTCGACCTTCTTCGCCCGGGTGATCATGCTGCCTGGGTCGGAGCCGTGATCCGGTTCGGTCAGGCCGAAGCAGCCGATGTATTCGCCGCTGGCCAGTTTCGGCAGGTACTTCTGCCGGGTGGCTTCGTTACCGAATTCATAAATTGGCACCATCACCAGGGACGACTGCACGCTCATCATCGAGCGGTAGCCGGAGTCGACACGTTCGACTTCGCGGGCGATCAGGCCGTAGCTCACGTAGTTGAGGCCGCTGCCGCCGTAAGCCTCGGGGATGGTTGCACCGAGCAGGCCAGTGTCGCCCATTTCACGGAAAATCTTCGGGTCGGTTTGCTCGTGGCGGAAGGCTTCGATCACCCGCGGCGCCAGCTTGTCGGCGGCGAACTGTTGAGCGCTGTCACGCACCATGCGCTCTTCTTCGGTCAGTTGCTGGTCCAGCAACAGTGGGTCGATCCAGTTGAAGCTTGCCTTGGCCATCGCGAAAACCTCGAATTCAAACAGTGATAGGGGGGCTGTGCGCCGTTAAGACTGCGCCCGTATTGATGTGGGATTGATCCTAGGCGGCATCTGGCTAGCAGGCAAACGAGTATTGCGCACGTAGTTGTGCGTAATACTCACTTCGAGATAGAGTTATTCGGCTTTTTTCCTACAATAAAGTGAGGTTGATGCACACGTGCGCCGCAAGATTCCCAGCACTGCCGCCCTGATCGCCTTCGAGTCGGCAGCCCGGCATCAGAGCTTTACCAAAGCCGCCGAGGAACTGAGCCTGACCCAGGGCGCGGTGTGCCGGCAGATTGCCGGGCTGGAGGCCTTCCTTAATATCGAGTTGTTCCGCCGCTCGCGGCGTGGCGTGGTGCTGACTGAGGCCGGGCAATCCTATGCGCGCCGGGTGGCCGGGCAACTGGATGCAGTGGAGCGCGACACCCTGGCGGTGATGGGCCAGCAAGGTGCGATGAGTATCGAGCTGGCGGTGGTGCCGACCTTTGGCACGCAGTGGCTGCTGCCGCGCCTCAAGGATTTTCAGCGCCTGCACCCCGAGGTCACGGTCAACCTGACCAACCGTACGCGGCCTTTTCTATTTGCCGATACCGAGTTCGACGCCGCGGTGTATTTCGGCGATGGTGACTGGTCCGGCACCCAGGCGCATTTGTTGATGGGCGAGAACCCGATGCCGGTGTGCAGCCCGGACCTGCTCGCTGGGCAGACGCAGTTGAGCGTGGAACAAATCGCCACGTTGCCGCTGTTGCAGCAGACCACCCGCCCCTACGCCTGGCGCCAGTGGTTTAGCGCCCATGGCCTGAGCACCGCGCGGGACATGACGGGGCCGCGCTATGAGCTGTTTTCCATGCTGGCCCAGGCGGCCATGCATGACATGGGCATCGCCCTGATTCCGCCGTTTCTGATCCGCCGCGAGCTGGATGAAAGGCGCCTGGTGATTGCCGCGCCCCTCAGCCTGCCAACCGACAAGGCCTATTACCTGATGATTCCTGAACGCAAACTGGAGTCGGCCGCCTTGCTGTTGTTGCGCGACTGGCTGGTAAGTGAAGCCCACGCCTATGCCCTGGCCAATGGCCTGAAATAAGCAACAAACCGCTGGAAGCGGCAATAACCCGCAGCAAATACCCAGCAGGCAGCTCGTCGGAATCGACTTTACCTTGCTCAAGGGCCTATCTAGACTGCGCGCCCGAGTATTATTGACCCCGTAGTCAGCTATATTGATCGCTACACTTGCGCTCATTTTTTAGAGCAGCTGTGTGTATTTTTTTGCACACTTTAAGGGCTGTAGCCCAGTGAATTAGCGGTTTTTGCTGAGAATCACAGCTTTGTCCGTTGATCTGATAGCAGTGTATTTCTGTCAGGAATGCAGACGCTTGAAAAAGCTCGTGCAAATTGGATGCAGGCCTTAGGTGGCAAGGCTTGAGAGGATTTGCGTGACTGATCGGTCATCCGCTGCCTTGTAGTTATCTCAAGGTTTTACTTCATAACGTCTTGAAGGCTATGGCCTTCGCCTGCAAAATGCCGCCCCCGATTGCTGCAGAGCGTTTGCCGGTCGGATTTGTGCTGATCCTCCCCATTGCCCGCGTGCCATCCGCAGTGCGCCGGTTCACCAAAAAGATCACGCAGGAGAATTGAAGTGCACATCGGTGTTCCTCTCGAAACCCATGCTGGTGAGACGCGCGTTGCCGCAACTCCCGAAACCATCAAGAAGCTGATCGGCCAAGGCCATCAGGTGACTGTGCAGACCAATGCTGGCGTTAGCGCGAGCATTCCAGACAGTGCCTATGAAGCCGTTGGTGCCACCATTGGTAGCGATGCCGCTGCCTTCGCTGCCGATCTGGTGTTGAAAGTGGTTGCCCCAACCGAAACCGAGCTGGCGCATATGAAGTCCGGTGCGGTGCTGGTTGGCATGCTCAACCCGTTCAGCAACGAGACCATCGCGCGCATCAATGCTCGCGGCGTGACGGCCTTTGCTCTGGAGGCCGCTCCGCGCACCTCCCGTGCGCAAAGCCTGGACGTGCTCAGCTCACAAGCCAACATCGCCGGCTACAAGGCCGTGCTGCTGGCGGCGCACCATTACCCGCGCTTTATGCCGATGCTGATGACTGCTGCCGGTACCGTTAAGGCCGCGCGCATTCTGATTCTCGGTGCGGGTGTGGCCGGTCTGCAGGCCATCGCCACGGCCAAGCGCCTGGGTGCGGTGATCGAAGCGTCCGATGTGCGACCTGCGGTTAAAGAGCAGATCGAGTCGCTCGGCGCCAAGTTCGTCGATGTGCCGTTCGAGACCGATGAAGAGCGCGAATGCGCCCAGGGTGTGGGCGGTTACGCGCGGCCGATGCCAGCCTCGTGGATGGAGCGTCAGGCCAAGGCGGTGCATGAGAAGGCCAAACTGGCCGACATCGTCATCACCACCGCGCTGATTCCAGGCCGCAAGGCACCGACCCTGCTGCATGCCGCCACCGTGGCAGAAATGAAGCCAGGCTCGGTGATCATCGACCTCGCTGCTGCACAAGGCGGCAACTGCCCGCTGACCGTGGCCGAGCAAGTGGTGGTCGAGCATGGCGTGACCATCGTTGGCCACAGCAACCTGGCGGCCCTGGTGCCAGCCGATGCTTCGGCGCTGTACGCACGCAACCTGCTGGACTTCCTCAAGCTGGTCATCGACGGCGAAGGCAAGTTCCACCTCAACCTTGAAGACGACATCGTCGCCGCGTGCCTGATGTGCCGCGACGGCAACGTCGTACGCACCAACGGCTAAGGGGAGTAACGCACATGGATATGATTTCCGACGGCATCTACAACCTGATCATCTTTGCGCTGGCCATCTACGTGGGTTACCACGTGGTGTGGAACGTCACGCCAGCGCTGCACACCCCACTGATGGCGGTTACCAATGCCATCTCCGCGATCGTCATCGTCGGCGCCATGATGGCCGCAGCCCTGACCGTAACGCCGCTGGGCAAGGTAATGGGCGTACTGGCTGTGGCACTGGCCGCGGTCAATGTGTTCGGTGGCTTCCTGGTCACCCGGCGCATGCTGGAAATGTTCAAGAAGAAGGCCCCTAAAGCCAAGGCGGAGGGCCAATAACATGAGCATGAACCTGATTACATTGCTGTATTTGCTGGCCTCGGTCTGCTTTATCCAGGCCCTCAAAGGTCTCTCCCACCCGACTTCGTCGCGCCAGGGCAACCTGTTCGGCATGATCGGTATGGGCATTGCCGTGATCACCACGGTATTTCTGGTGTTCAAGCTGGCCGCTCAGCTTAGTGACGGCGGCAGCGCAGCCGCGGGCCTCGGCTATGTGCTGATTGGCTTGCTGGTCGGCGGTAGCCTTGGCTCGATCATGGCCAAGCGCGTGGAAATGACCAAGATGCCTGAGCTGGTGGCATTCATGCACAGCATGATTGGTTTGGCGGCGGTGTTTATTGCTATCGCCGCTGTGGTTGAACCGCAGTCGCTGGGTATCGTTGCTCAGCTTGGTGATGCCATTCCTGCCGGTAACCGCCTGGAGCTGTTCCTCGGCGCGGCCATCGGTGCCATCACCTTCTCCGGTTCGGTGATCGCCTTCGGCAAACTGTCGGGTAGCTACAAGTTCCGTCTGTTCCAGGGGGCGCCGGTACAGTTCAAAGGCCAGCACATGATCAATCTGGCCCTCGGCCTGATTATCCTGGGCCTGGGTCTGATTTACACCTTCACCGGCAACCTGACCGCATTCGCCATTCTGCTGGCCCTGGCCTTCGTCATTGGCGTGCTGATCATCATCCCGATTGGTGGTGCCGACATGCCGGTAGTCGTTTCGATGCTCAACAGCTACTCGGGTTGGGCGGCGGCCGGTATCGGCTTCTCGCTGAACAACTCGATGCTGATCATCGCCGGTTCGCTGGTGGGCTCATCAGGCGCGATCCTCTCCTACATCATGTGCAAGGCGATGAACCGTTCGTTCTTCAACGTGATCCTCGGTGGTTTCGGTGGTGCTCCGGCAGAAGCCGGCCCAGCGGGTGCTAAAGAAGCGCGTCCGGTTAAATCCGGTTCGAGCGACGATGCCGCCTTCCTGCTGACCAACGCCGACACCGTGATCATCGTTCCTGGTTACGGCCTGGCCGTGGCCCGTGCCCAGCATGCGCTGATGGAACTGGCGGAGAAGCTGACGCATCGTGGCGTGACCGTGAAGTACGCGATCCATCCGGTTGCAGGGCGTATGCCGGGCCACATGAACGTACTGTTGGCCGAGGCGGAAGTGCCTTACGAGCAGGTGTTCGAGATGGACGACATCAACTCCGAGTTCGGTCAGGCCGACGTGGTGTTGGTACTAGGCGCCAACGACGTGGTCAACCCGGCTGCGAAGAACGACCCGACGTCGCCGATCGCTGGTATGCCGATCCTCGAGGCTTACAAAGCCAAGACCGTGATCGTCAACAAGCGCTCGATGGCCAGCGGCTACGCCGGCCTGGACAACGAACTGTTCTACCTCGACAAAACCATGATGGTCTTCGGCGACGCCAAGAAAGTTATCGAAGATATGGTTAAAGCGGTCGAGTAATCGAGCGCGTTAACTGCATAAAAAACCCGGCCTAGGCCGGGTTTTTTATATCGGTTATTTTTTTTGCTCTAACAGCTCGCGATAGAGCTGCGCCATCTGTCGCCCCATCTGCTCAGAGGTGAACAGCTGCTCATAACGCTGGCCAGCCTTGCGCCCCATCTCCTGCGCTTGCTCGGGGTTGTCCCACAGCGTACGCATGGCCTCACGAAACGCGACGGGGTTACTCGGTGGCACCACTAAGCCGGTTTCACCGTGGATATTGATATAGCTGGTGCCGGTGCCGATTTCGCTGGAAATCATCGGTTTGCCGTACATGGCCCCTTCTAATAAAGAAATGCCAAAAGCTTCCGAGCGTAGATGCGAAGGAAATACGATGGCGCTGCACAGCTGCAACAAGGCGACTTTGTCTTCTTCACCCAAGCGGCCGAGAAAGTGCATATTGGTTAAACCCAACGTAACGGCTTGCTCACGCAGTTCCTGCTCCAGCGGGCCCGCGCCGACTATGACGATTGGATAATCCGTGCCCTGCGCAGCCTCAAGCAGAATATGCAGGCCCTTGTAGTAGCGCATCACGCCGACAAACAGAAAGAAACGCCGGCCGAAGCGCTGTTCCCAGTTAGTCGAGCACTGTGGGCTGGGCACCGGATAACCACTGCGATCCAAGCCATAGGGGATCACCTGAGTTTTCCCCCGATAACGTTCCAGTACCGGGCTGGTCTCAAGGTAGTTCGGTGAGGCGGCAACAATCCGATCGGCACGATTGAGAAAGGCGTGCATCAGTGGGCTGTACAAGCGCATCAAATTCTTTTGCCGAACGATATCCGAGTGATAGGTCACCACCACCGGCTTATTGACCGCAGACGCGAAATGCACCAGGTCCATAAACGGCCATGGGAAGTGGTAATTGATGATGTCTGCCTGCGCGGCTAGCTCGCGAAACTGTTTGAACACGCTAAAGGAAAAACCGGTGGAGGCCAGTTGCAGGTCCAGCTTGGCTCTGTGCACCTTGTGATCGGCCACCATCACCTCACGCGGCTCTGGATTGGCGCTGAGGGTCAGCACTTCACTGTGCACGCCCTGCGCCATGCCACTCTGGCAGAGCTGGAAGATGACCTGCTCGATCCCGCCCACAGATTCGGGGAGGTAGGTTTTGAAAAAATGTAAAACGCGCATCAGGACTCCACAACCTGTCGGTACACATTCGCGGTAATCGCCGCGCAGCGTTGCCAGGAAAACGCTTCGGCGCGCAGTAAACCTGTATCGCGCCGACGTTGCCATTCTGGCTGGTCATCAATTAACTGCTGGATAGCCTCGGCGCAGGCCTGTTCATCCTGCGGGTCAATATAGGTTCCGGCCTCGCCAGCCACTTCTGGCAACGCTGAGCTACGGCTGAGGATCACCGGGGTGCCGCTGGCCATCGCCTCCAGGACCGGCAGGCCAAAACCTTCGTAAAGCGAAGGAAACAGCAGCAGGCGTGCGCCGGCCAGCAGCTCAGCAATCGTCGTGTCACTCTGATACCCCAGCAAACGCACCTGACCGTTGGCCAATGCCCGCTGCAACGGCTCCGCCAACTGTTCCGGGCGCCACCCCGGCATGCCGACGATCACCAGCGGATACTGTTCACGTAGAGCGGCCGGCAGGCATTGATAAGCCCGCAGAGCCGATTGCAGGTTCTTGCGCGGCTCCAGGGTGCCAACGCACAGGAGGTAGTGGCCGGGCTGCAAGTCCAGGGTCTTTAATGGCGCAGTCAGCTGTGCGGCAGTGCGTGGATAAAAGCGTGCGGCGTAACCCAGTGGCGCCACCACTACCCGCTCGCTCGGCACGCCGTAATGACGACAGACTTCTTCGCCGATGAACTGTGAGTCAACCAGAATTCGCGCAGCCCGCTCGACGCTGCGAGCCGCATGCCGCTCAATTTCGCGCAGACGGTCGAGTGGCTGGGTTTCCGGGAAATGCACATGGGTCAGGTCGTGAAGGGTCATCACCATCGGACCGGTGCATTCAAATGGCCAGAGACTCGGATCGTGATAGAGGTCGACGCCGGCAGTGCCACGGTTAAACCGTTGCTGCTCAAGCAGCCGGCGCAGGGCATAAGCATTTGGCACCCAGCGCTTGATCAGCCCGCTTGCACGGGAATAGCCCGGCAGCGCGGCGGCGGGTAACTCAGATTGCCAACTCCAGCCGTTGAACAAGCGCAATTCAAGCTCAGGATAAGCGCCCAAGGCGTGCACCAGCTCAACCAGATACTGGCCGATACCGGTGCGCGGTGCCCGCAGAATGCCTGCGTTAAGGGCGATCCGCATGGGCCTGACTGTTACGCAGTCCCTCTAGAGTACCGCTTACCAATTGTTGGCTGGCTTCGTGCCAGCCGATCCACTGCCAATCCACGACGGATTTGCTGGCCGGGAACTCATTGCTGGACTCGAACTGAGTAATTCTGTCAGCCAAGGTCTGCGGCTTGTCGAGATCGAAATAGACCATAAACTCACCACCAATTTCGCGAAATACTGGAATGTCGCTGGCCATCGCTGGTAGGCCTCGCTGCATCGCTTCCACCAGTGGCAAGCCAAAGCCCTCAACGTAGGAGGGGAAGACCAGTGCCCGAGCATTTGCGTAAGCAAACTCAAGACTCTTGTCATTGATGCGGTTAAACATGAACAAGCGCTTACCCCACTGCGGGTGTCGTTTGATCCGCTCTACCAGAGCCTCGCACTTCCAGCCAATTTTGCCAATGATGCACAGCCGTGCGCGGCTACCCTGAGCCCACAGCAGCTCAAAGGCATCAAGCAAATAAGCATGGTTCTTGCGTGGTTCAATGGTGCTGACCATCAGATAAACCGGTGCCGGGTCGCGAAACATGCGTTGCAGATCCGGCTGCAGACGAGCCTCATTACGCAGCAAATCCAACTCTGAACCGAGGTGGAAGTAACCATGCCAGCGTTTGGCGGCCTCCGCTTTACCAAGGCGTCGCTGAATCTCGCTATCGACTTGCTCGCTGATGGTCTTGGAGATGGCCATAAAGCCATCGGCGGTTTGGGCAATCCAGTCGAACCACTGGTCAAATACCTTTACCAGTCCCGCGTCGCAGAACTGCGGGTGGGTCAATGGAATCAGGTCGTAAATCACCGAGACAATGCCTACGCCCTGGCGTTTAAGTTTCTCTGTCAAAGGAAAGATATCGGCATGCCAGGACGAATCGAGTAACACCAGTTGGTCGCCTGCCTGCACCGGCAGCGGTATGGCGCGATGCGGTGCCGGTTGTGCATTGCGGTTTAACCAGAGTAGCCCGCGGAGGGGCAAACTGATGGCTAGGCTGACCAGCTTGCACGGCCAATAGAGCGCGCGACGCGCAGTCGTTGACACACGAAAAGGCCATAGGCGCTCTAACCGTGAATGCCACCACCAGTAGCGATTTCGCCAGTGGTCGAGCTTGATGATAAGCGCCTGACGACTGACTCGACGGTCTACCTCCAGCGGGGCCAGGCTCAGCACCTGATAAAGTTGGCCACCATTCATCATCACAGGTACACACTCGACGTCAGGTTTATAAGTCCCTAATTCGCGAATGATATTGCGTACAACCCGCTGAATCCCGGAGTTGTCCTGCGGATGCTCGTAGACATAAGTACATTCAATCAAAAAACGCATGGCGCTCTCACCCAGATTCAGACACTGGCTGCCTGCCGCAAGCGCTCAATGCTTAAATCGGCATCCAGCGCGTTGCACCCAACAAAGTCCGGTTTGTTGATATTGATCATATGAAACACCAGCGCGAAATCGCGCCACTCGTAGTTGGTGTCCAGATGTGAGTCGAACCGTGAGAGTGACAGGGCAATGGAGTAATTGCCTTTGCCAATATTCGCAGGGAAAGCGAAGCGATAAACGATGCGCTCACCCGCGGATACATCCTCAAGAGCACGATCTAATCGATGGGTATTGATGCCGTAAATGGCTTGGCCCATGCGATCCTTGATCATAAAGCCAAGTACCAAACGCGGAACCGCCTGTTTAACGTCGACAGTCACCTCAAGCACTGCTTGGCTCCCGACCTCCAGTACTTCGACCCGCTGCCCCTGGGCATTGAGCAAGGCGATATCAGTAAAGCCGGCTTCCCCGCTTCCGGAAATGGTCCGCACCTTGCCGTTGTCCAAGCGCTCCTGGCGGACTGTCTGCTGTTCTTTTTCCGCAATCATCGCACTGTAGAAGTCCATCACTTCCTCTGGTGCACCTTCGAGAGCCAAGCGCCCTTGTGCCAGGAGAATGGCGCGGTCACAAAGATTCTGGATCGCCTGCCGGTCATGCGAAACGATCAGCAGCGTGGTGCCTGCCTTACGAAACTCACGAATGCGAGCAAAGCTTTTGTGCTGGAAATAGGCATCACCCACCGACAACGCTTCATCAACAATCAGCACATCGGGACGGCGCGCTGTGGCCACACTGAAGGCCAGGCGCATCTGCATGCCACTCGAATAAGTGCGTACAGGGTGGTCCATATAATCGCCAATCTCGGCAAACGCCTCGATATCGGGCATCAGCGCTTGCAGGTCTTCCATATTCAAGCCCAGCAACTGACCGGCCATAAAAACATTTTGCCGACCACTGAAATCTGGATGAAAGCCCATTCCCAGTTCTAGGAGGGCGGCCACTCGGCCTTGGATATGGATCTGTCCTGCATTGGGTTGAGTGGTACCGGTAATCATCTTCAGCAGCGTGCTCTTACCCGCGCCATTGATGCCGATAATGCCCAAAGCCTCGCCGGGATTAACGGTAAATGAAACGTCCTGCAGCACCCACTTCAATTGATGCCTGGGCGCCGAAAAGGGAATCAACCATTCGGCCAACCGTGACCAGCGAGTGGGATATTGTTTGTAGGCTTTGCCTACCTGAACCACTTGAATACTGTCCATTAGAGTTCATCCACCATTTCGCCGGAGCGCTTGCGAAAGAGGCGCATACCCAGCAGGCAGAACATCATCGCCAGCACTGTAACCGGCCCGAGCGACAACCAGTCGGGCCACAGGCCATAGACAAAAATCCCCTGGTAGGCGGCGATGAGCGCCGCCATAGGATTGGCTTCAATCAACGGACGAATGCCATCTGGCAGAATCGAGGCGGGATAAACAATGGGCGTCAACCAAAACCAGAACTGCAAGACGATACCGACCAACTGGCCGACATCGCGAAAGAACACATTCAGCACGCCAAGGATGATGCCAAGACCAATCGCAAAGGCGACCTGAATGATCAAAAGTGGGATCACAGCCAGTACTGCCCAACCCGGAAAGTTTTGCGTCACGACGAGAAAGCCAAGAAACAAGAGAAAAATGATGGCGAAATTCACGCTAGCATTCAGTACGACGATCAATGGCAAACAAATTCGCGGAAAGCTCAGCTTCTTGATCAGGTTAGCGTGTTCAAGAAATACCGACTGACTGCGACCGATCACCTCAGAAAAGAACCCCCAAGCAAGAATTCCTGCACACAGATAGATGCCATAGGCCAGGCTGCTATCCACGCCGGGCAGACGGGCTTTCATCAACTGGGAAAAGATCACCGTGTAAACAATGATCATCGACAGCGGATTAAGGATGGTCCAAGCCGCACCCAGCAGTGAATTGCGATAACGTGTCTGAAACTCGCGTTGCACGCTGCCCAGCACAAAGCCGCGGTAGTTCCACACCGCACGGGCCATGCCGATGGCCATTACTGCACCCTGCCGTATTGATCTTCGAAGCGGACGATATCGTCTTCGCCGAGGTATTCGCCGCTTTGTACCTCGATCATCATCAGATCAATCACGCCGGGGTTTTCCAGGCGATGCTGGTGCCCGGCAGGAATAAAGGTCGATTCATTGGTGTTGATCAGGCGCGACTCGCCGCCATTGACCACCTTAGCCATGCCCTGCACGACGATCCAGTGCTCACTGCGGTGATGATGCATCTGTAACGACAATGCCGCGCCGGGTTTAACCACGATGCGTTTGATTTTGAAGCGAGGGCCTTCCTCAAGCACCGTGTAGGTGCCCCAAGGGCGCGATACTGTGCGGTGCAAACGGTAGGCCTGATGGTTTTCCTGCTTCAGGCGTTTTGCAACCTGACGTACTTCTTGCGCCCGATCCGCATGGGCCACCAGAACGGCGTCGGCGGTCTCGACCACGATCAGATCGTCCACCCCGACAGTAGCAACCAGGCGTCCCTGGCTCTGCACGTAGGTGTTGCGGCTATCGATAAAAATTGCATCGCCTTGGGCGCGATTTTGCGCAGCATCGGCTTTAACCAAATCGCGCAGGGCCGTCCAGGAGCCGATATCGCTCCAGTCAAATGCCGCAGGTACCACCGCTACCTTCTTGGAGCGCTCCATCAAGGCGTAATCAATGGAAATGTCGGGCAAAGCGGCAAAGCTTGTGCCGTGCAATTCTTGCACCTTAACACTGGGGTTGTCCTGGCGCGGGCTCTGTGTCGCGCAAGTACGCGCCAGCTCCAGTAGCTCGGGAGCGTGCAATTCCAGCTCACTGATCAAGGTGCCAGCGGTAAAGCAGAACATCCCGGAGTTCCACAGGAAGCGGCCGCTCTCAAGGTATTCTTGCGCGGTAGCCTGATCGGGCTTTTCGACAAAGCGCAGCACTCGACAGCCACTGCGCTCATCGAGAACATCACCGGCTTCGATGTAGCCGAAGCCGGTTTCGGGAGCCGTAGGGCGGATGCCATACGTGACCAGATAACCCTGGCGGGCCAGCGCCACAGCATGTTCGGTGGCGTGGTTGAACGCGGGCAGATCATTAATCAAATGATCTGCCGCCATTACCACCAGCACCGCATCGTCACCGTGTTCGGCTGCCAGGGCCAATGCCGTTACAGCGATGGCCGGTGCGGTATTGCGCCCCTGGGGCTCCAGCAGGAAGCGGGCATGATGCCGACTCAGCTTGGCTTCGGCAAAATGATCGCGGCTTTCAAAGTAGTGTTCACGGTTGGTCACCGTGACGATCTCGCCACCCTCGGTTATCAGGCTGGCGGCGCGCAGGTAGGTTTTCAGCAGCAGTGACTGGCCGTCGGGTAAACGCATAAACGGCTTGGGGTGATCCTCGCGCGATACCGGCCACAAACGGGTGCCGGCGCCGCCGGAGAGAATGACGGGAATAATCATGGCGCCTTACTCCTTGCCGACACGGCGTAGGTCTGCCTCGACCATCCCCTCAATCAGCCTGGCCAGGCTGGTCTTTGGTTTCCAACCCAGCTGCAGCTCGGCTTTGGCCGGATTACCCAACAGCACCTCGACTTCGGCAGGGCGGAAGAACTGCGGGTCGATGACCACATAATCTTCATAGTTCAAGCCCACATGCTCGAAGGCCAGCTTGCACATGTCGCGCACGGTGGTGGTGACGCCGGTGGCCACCACATAATCGTCGGCTTTCTCTTGCTGCAGCATCAGCCACATGGCTTCGACATAATCGCCGGCAAAACCCCAGTCGCGTTTGGCGTCGATGTTGCCCAGACGCAACTCTGTTTGCTTGCCAAGTTTGATCCGCGCGACGGCGTCGGTGACTTTGCGGGTGACAAACTCGATGCCGCGCAGCGGTGATTCGTGATTGAACAGGATGCCGCTGGAGGCATGCAGGCCGAAGCTTTCACGGTAGTTGACGGTAATCCAGTGGCCATACAGCTTGGCTACACCATATGGGCTACGCGGATAGAATGGCGTGTTCTCGTCCTGGCGCTCGGCCTGAATCAAGCCAAACATTTCGCTGGTCGAGGCCTGATAAAAGCGGGTTTGCGGGGCAAACTGGCGAATTGCCTCGAGCAAATGCGTGACGCCAATACCGTCGACTACTGCAGTGGTTACCGGTTGATCCCAAGAACTGCCAACAAAGCTCTGCGCGCCCAGGTTGTAGATCTCATCCGGTTTGGCCTTGATGACTGCACGCTGAATCGAGCAGGCATCGGCCAGATCACCTTCGTGATAAGAAATCTGCCCCTCAACGCCTAACTCACGGAGCCGCCAACGCGTATCGCTGCTGCGTCGAGCCACCAAACCGTGAACGTCATAGCCTTTTTCTAGCAGCAGTTTGGCCAGGTAAGCGCCGTCTTGGCCGGTTACCCCAGTAATCAATGCAGTCTTAGACATTTTCCATTTCTCTTGCTGCCCAGTCAGAGAGCACGCTCTGCAGGGTCTCCGTGATTGACGTGCCAGGCTTCCACCCAGTCTCTTTTTGTAGTTTTTTGCTGCAACCCACCACTCGCCGCTGCTCAGACAAGCGCATACGGCTGGCGTCCTGTACCAGATCAACCTCAACCCCGGCCAGCTTCGCCATCTGCATGATCAGATCGCGCACACGTTGCTCAACGCCTGAACACACGTTGTAGATCTCGCCGTTGCGCCCGTGCTTGAGTAAGGCCAGATAAGCCTGCAGCACATCGCGTACATCGAGAAAATCACGCGTCACATCGACATCGCCGACCTCCAATTGCGCAGGTTGCAGACCGTGGCGAACGCGGACGAGCTGACGAGCCATGCTCGGGATTACGAATGCTTCTCCCTGCCCAGGGCCAATATGGTTAAACGGGCGGGCGACTATGATCCGCCAAGGTTCGCTATAACTCCACTGCTGACAGAGCAATTCGGCGGCTACTTTGCTCACTGCATAGGGATTGCGCGGCCGTGGTGCCAGGCTTTCGACGACCGGTAAGTCACCCTCCGCAACCTGCCCATACACGTCGCCAGAGCTGACATAAAGAAAGGTGCCGCTGAAGTCTCGTCGCTTGAGCGCCTGGAGTAGATTCAAGGTACCCAGCAGGTTCACTTCGAGGGTGCGCTGCGGGTCGCGGAAGGCCTCGGGCACAAACGTCTGCCCTGCCAAGTGAATGACGGCATCGGGGCATTCATCCTGCAGCCAGGCATCCAGCGAGGCGCAATCCAGCAGGTCATGCGGCTTGGATGCTAGCAACTGCCAGGGCTCGTTCGCCATGGACGCCAGCAAAGTCTGCAGGTGGCCACCTACAAAACCATTGAGACCCGTAACCAGAAGTTTATTCACACAGCCTCCTTTTGTTCTGCAGTAATCAACCCGCCGCCGAGTACATCGGCAGCCAGCACCATACCAGCCAGGCCGCGAGGCTACCGACTAAGAACCCGGCGAATAATTCGCTGCGACTATGCCCCATGCGCTCACGTAGGGGCTTGGATGGGGTTGCGGTAGACAAGGCATTGATGGCCTCTGCATGCAAACCGACCTGTCGGCGCAGGCTGCTGGCATCCAGTAGGACGATAAACGCCAGGGTCACCGCCACACCGAAAGCCGGGTGTGCAATACCTTCCTTGAGTGCAATCAGCACCGCCATGCTGCAAACGATTGCGCTGTGGTTGCTCGGCATGCCGCCATAGCCGATCAAGTCAAAGGCCAACCGCCGAGCCCGCATACTGTTAATGGCGAACTTGCTACATCCGGCCAGTAACCAGGCCAGCAAGGGTGTGAGTGCATATGAATAGTCAAGGCTCATAGCGGTTGCTCCGGCCAGATCGAAACAGCCGACACCACGCCCCAGATTGCCACCGTCAGCAGCAATTGCCAGTCGCTCAGCAAGGCGTCAGTGGGCGACTCGCCACCATCTTTCGATTCAACGATGAACCAGTAGCGATACAGTCCATACAGCACCAGCGGGATAGTCATCACCAGGGCAGGTCGCGTGGTGATGACAAACAGGCTGTAGAACAGCAACGCGCCGGTGGCGGCCATCTCCGCGTAGCGATTCAGCAGGGCCGGCGTGTAGTGCTGCAACACCTCGCGGCTTTCGCTGCCATTGCTGGCGAGTTCCTGGCCGCGTTTTACCGCCGCCAGATACAGGGCCAAGCACAAGGTCGTGACGAACATCCACGACGAGACAGGTACTGAAAGGGCCATGGCGCCGGCATACACCCGCAGGACAAAGCCAATGGCGATGGTAAAAATATCGATGACCGGCTGATGCTTGAGTACGAGGGTATAGGCCAGGTTAAGCAGCAAATAGCCCAGTACGACATAGAGCACAGCCGGCATCACGAACCAGGTCGCCAGCAGCACGGCATAAAGCACCAGCAACAAGGTAATCGCCTGTGGCACTGAGATTAAGCCGGAGGCCAATGGGCGTGTCTGTGATTTTTTCGGATGGCGTCGATCACGCTCAATATCACTCAGGTCATTGAGGATATAAGTGGCTGATGAGGCCACGCAGAAGATCAGCGCTGCCAGTGCGACTTTTTCGATTGATTGCAGCTTGAGGAATTCGCCGGCAAAAATGAGTGGCGCAAAGACGAAGGCATTTTTCACCCACTGACGCGGTCGCATCAGCGTCAGCAGCCCTCGAATTTGCGCTAGAGACGAGCGCGGCGCTACGGTAGCATGCATGCCATTTTGCCTCGGCTGGATATTTGGAACGAGTCATGAAACTGGCAGCTATCTACGCGCTTCTTGCCGCGATCGCGACAGCAACTAACATAAGTGCGCAGGCAGCTTCCCTGCTCGTTTACACGGGCGCCTATGCTATCGCATTGTCGATTATGCTCGGTACTGGTGTCGGCCTAATTGTTAAATACGCCCTAGATAAGCGTTATATCTTTCGTTTCAAGGCCGAAACTGCAGCACATGACAGTAAGGTTTTTATCCTTTATGCCTCCACTGGCGTGCTGACGACTGCAGTATTCTGGGGTTTCGAACTGTCTTTCCATGCCTTGTTTGGCACTGACCACATGCGCTATCTGGGCGGTGTAATAGGCCTGGCCATTGGCTATGTGGCTAAATACGAGCTGGATAAGCGCTTTGTTTTTCGTCCTCAGGCACAACCGACATGCTGACTCATGGTTGGGGCCGCTACCCGCGGCATGCTGCGCAGCTGATGCAACCCCAAAGCGTACGAGATGCCATCCAGCAACTGGGTGAGCATGGCCCCCTATTGGGCCGTGGTATGGGGCGCAGCTACGGCGACAGTGCTCTGGCCGATAAGCTGATCAGCACGCGTCAGCTCAATCGTCTTTTCAGTTTTGATGAGCAAAGCGGGTTGCTGGCGTGCGCCGCGGGCATCAGCCTGGGCGAATTATTCGATGTATTTGTGCCGCGCGGCTGGTTTCTACCCATCACGCCCGGCACCAAATTCGTCAGCATCGGCGGCGCGATTGCCAGTGACGTGCATGGCAAAAACCACCATGTACATGGCTGCTTCAGCGAATGTGTGGACAGCATCGAACTGCTGCTGGGCGACGGATCACAGGTTACCTGCTCACGTAGCGAGCGCCCCGAGCTATTTCATGCAAGCTGTGGCGGCATGGGGCTTACCGGGCTGATTGTTGCCGCCACGCTGCGTCTGTTACCCATCGAAAGCGCTTACATCAAGCAAACCACGTACAAGGCGGCGAATCTCGAAGCGGTGTTGCAACTGTTCGAAGCTCATGCAGCCGCTACCTATTCAGTGGCATGGATCGATTGTCTGGCCAGTGGTGCGGCCTTAGGTCGCTCACTGCTAATGCTTGGCGAGCATGCTCGCGATGGCCAGCTCGTGCTACCTGCCAAGCCCCGGCTAAGCGTCCCATTGGACATGCCCTCTTTCCTGCTTAATCGATTTTCAGTGCAAGCCTTCAATGAGCTGTACTACCAGCGTATTCGCCGCCACGAATCAAAACAGCGGGTTTCTTACGAAAGTTTTTTCTACCCGCTGGATGGCCTTCAGCAGTGGAATCGCCTGTATGGCAAACAGGGTTTTGTGCAGTATCAATTCGTCATTCCCAAAGCAGCAGGCCTAGAGGGTATGCGCGCCATCCTTGAGCGCATCTCGGCCTCCCATCGCGGCTCCTTCCTGGCCGTGTTAAAAGCCTTCGGCGCTGCTAACGACAACTTGCTGTCATTCCCCATGGACGGATACACCCTGGCCTTGGACTTCAAATTGGAGGCTGGCTTGCTGACGTTGCTGGAAGAGTTGGACCGCATGGTCCTGGCCTACGAAGGCCGGCTGTACCTGGCCAAAGACGCGCGTATGAGTGAAGCCACATTTAAACAAAGCCAGCCCAACTGGCAGCAATTTCAAGAAGTTCGCGCCCAATATGGCGCCCTCGGCAAATTCGCCTCCCTGCAATCGCGCCGGCTCGGCCTGGACTAATCCCATGCAAAAAATCCTCATCATCGGCGCCACCTCGGCGATTGCCGAAGCGTGTGCCAAGCGCTTCGCCGCTCAAGGGCATAGCCTGTTTCTGCTGGCACGCAACACCGAGCGATTGGAAAGCCTGGCGCAAGACTTGCGCGTGCGCGGCGCCAAGGCTGTGCATTGCGCTACTTTCGAGGCAAACGCTCTCGACAGTCACCCGGCACTGCTGGAACAGGTCAAAACCGAACTCAATGGCCTGGACCGGGTACTGATTGCCCACGGCACCCTCAGCGATCAACAGGCCTGCGAGCAAAGCGTCGAGCTGACCTTGCAGGAGCTGCAGACCAACGCCCTCAGCATAATTGCCCTGCTCACGCGCCTGGCTGGCTACTTTGAAGAGCAAAGGCATGGCTGCATTGCGGTGATTGGCTCGGTGGCCGGCGACCGTGGTCGCCAGTCCAACTACATCTACGGTACTGCCAAGGGGGCGTTGAGCATCTTCCTGCAAGGCTTGCGCAATCGCCTGCAGAAGAGCGATGTGCAGGTGCTGACCATCAAGCCCGGCTTCGTCGACACCCCGATGACCGCATCCTTTCCCAAGGGGCCGCTGTGGGCCTCGCCAGAAAAAGTTGCCCTGGATATCGACAAGGCCATCGAGAAGAAAAAGGACGTACTTTATACGCCCGGGTTTTGGCTGCTGATCATGCTGATTATCAAGAGTGTTCCAGAACGACTCTTTAAGCATCTTTCACTTTAAGTTTGGAAAGTATCTGAATGTCCTCAGCAAAAGTTAAAACCTGCATATCCGCCAACAAATATCACTGGTTTGGCTGGCTCCTCGTCTTCCTGATCGTAGCGGTGATAGCCGGGCAGACAACGAATAATACCGGCAGTGACCCGCGAGGAACTCTGCTGGTCAGTCAAGCCATTGTGAGCATGGTACCGTTAAGCTTGACGCCTATGCTGGGTCGTATTTAGATACTTTCGCGCATCAAATTCATCGCAAAAAGGGACATATATACAATTACTTCCCAATAGGCACTGCTCTAGTCAGCACACCTTTCGTGGCCGTTGCCAATGCTCTAGGCTTCGACATGATGAGGGATGAGCATGTTGTCCAAATGTCGATAACGGCCCTAATTGCCCTGCTTATCACCTTCACTATTTACAAAACCGCACGACTCTATCTGGGTCAAACCGAAAGCTTGCTGCTAGCAGGACTTTGCTGGTTCGGCAGCTCGCTCGCGAGCACGGTGGGCACTGCGCTTTGGTCGCACGACTTTGCTTTTCTCTTTTCCAGTACTGCTATCTTTCTGGTGCTCCGCCACTGGCAGCCAAAGACTTTATTGGCTCCAGCGCTGATCGGATTGAGCTTGTTTTTGGCCTATCTCTGCCGACCAACCCGGGCACTATTAGCCCCCTTTTTACTGCTGTATTACTTCCTACACGATAAAAAATCTGCTGTGCTCGCAGGCGTTACCTTGGGCCTGCTGCTTAGCTTTATGGTCTGGAGCCAGTACGAGTTCGGCCAGATTTTGCCGGACTACTACTTACCGAAGCGTTTGGACGGTGGCGACTTTAAAACGGCGTTGATTGGCAACTTGCTCAGCCCGGCTCGCGGATTATTTATATTTTCGCCCTTCTTGCTGATATCACTGCTCTTGACTATCTGTCTGATACCACGAAACAAGGCTTTGTCGAAACTGGGCCTGATTAGTCTCGTTTGGCCCCTCGTTCATTTATTATCAATTAGCCAGTTCCCTCACTGGTGGGCAGGGTGGTCATTCGGGGCTCGCTTGATGGTTGATGCTTTGCCAGGTCTGTTCGTGGGATTTTTTAGTGGCTTGGCTGTGCTCAGCCAAGGTAAAAAAATGACATACGTAGCCGTGATAATCTGCGGTTTGCTTGCCATCTATATTAATACTTACCAAGGGTTACTTAATCCTTATGGCATGTACTGGAACAGAAACCCTAACGTCGACAAACATCCCGAATATCTTTTCGATTGGCGTTTCCCACAATTTCTCCACTCCAAGCGACATCATGATGCGCGATTGGTCGAGTTCCGTAGTCAGAAGCTTCCAGCGTTCACGGGTCTTATCGATATTTCCTATGACTCAGAATTAGCCGCTTTTGTAGGTTTTAGCCATTTGGAAGCAGGCTTTCGCTGGAGTGAAGGACAGGTTGCCAGCCTCAGCCTTATGCTTGGCGAGCAACGCTTAAGCGGTGAGGCCAACCTACGGGCGGGTTTTCTCGGTAATCAATCCCTGACCATCGAACTCAATGGCCAGCAAGTCTACGAAGGTCGCTTTGACGGAGGGGAACGAGAAATCCGCTTCAACTTTGCCCCGGAGTTGTTACACGCAGGTCCAAATACCTTCACCTTTCATCTACCGGATGCACACAAACCGGCTAGCGAAGACCCTCGAATATTGGCGATGGCTTTTCGTAAGCTTACCTTGAGATAGGTTTACTCTGGGTCAACGCTGTGCAGTCGCGGAAAAGTCTTTTGGTTTAAGAGGGGGGCTTTCTTTTATTTGTAATGACACGGTTTGCTGAGCGGTTCACTTTCGGCGCTGCCGCTCGCTCCCAGCACACCCAGTTTGCGCTTGGCGCGCTCGGAACCAAGGCGCCTCAGCGGCTCTTCGACATAGCGGAAGTTGAGCTCAGCTAGCAGGACGATAAGCACACCAGCAAACAGCAGCAGGAAGGGTACGACGGTGAGGGAGTACGCCTGACCTGATGCCTGCAAATACCGGGTAGCCGCCTCATGGGTGAATTTGAATACCGGCAGATGGATCAAGTAGATCCCATAGGATCTGGCGCCCAACCACTGCATGGGTCCAGTTAAGCCCTGGTAGCCGAGCAGGTAGCCCTTACCGTAGGAGGCAAGCCACACCAGCGCAGCTGCGATCATTGCCAGCAAGCCCATGTTGATCGACCAAGCAAACAACTGCGCGGGCACCGCTACCAATAGATAGAGCAGCAGCAGCGTAGCCGCAAGAGCCAAGGGCTTGCGCAGTAAAAAGCGCGGTTCTAGCCGGAGATACCAGGCGCTGTGGGAGAGCATAAAGACCAAAATTCCCCAGGCGAAACCGTCGATTCGAAACGACGCGAGGTATTGCGCGGTGAGGTCGCCAAACGGGTTGCGCGCCAGCGGGAACTGCACAGCAATCACCAGCAACAACGCCATGATGCGCGCGTGCCGCCCAGTAACCAGCAGCAGGAACAGCGGCAATAGCACATAGAACTGTTCCTCCAGCGACAGGCTCCAGTACACATTATTCGGTGCCAACCAGCCGTACATGTGCGCGATGTTGGCAGTGAAGCTGAAAATAGCTAAGGCACTTTTCAGGTTCTGCTCGACATCCATAAAGACGCCGGTGCGATTAAAGTACATCGCACAAATCAAGCCGATCACCACCCATAGCCACGCCGATGGCAGCAGTCGGTATGCACGCCGTAGCCAGAACAGTCGCGCGGCGGGCCAAAATTGACCACGGCTACGGTAGCGATCGAAATAGTCGCAGTAACTCATGGCGACGACGTAGCCGGAAATACAGAAGAACAGATCAACGCCAACCCCGAAGCTAGCGTACTGAAACAGCGGCACCACGCGCTCAGCAATGAGGGGTGAAAGCAGAATCACATGGGCAACCAGTACTAGACAGATGGAAACCGCACGCAGCTGTTCGATTTCTCGGTTCTTGGCGTCACTGCGCATGATTTTGTTCCTTAGTCAGGCGCGTAATGGAGCAGCCACTGTCCTCACTTTTGCGCGGATAACCATCCCAGTCATATACGGACAGATAGGTGGGGAACATCGCGCTGTCGCACAGCACTCGGTAATCCACGCTGCGGGCTGGAAAAATTTGTGTCACGCTGTGCGCAGAGCCCGTCCAGCGAGCAGCAGAGCGGGCGAAATCGGCGAAGAAGTACGGTTCAACGCCGGAGTAGCCGAACGATACGGTGGTGTTCGGCGGCAGACCGGTAATGAAGGCGCGAACCTTGTCGATTTCTCTGGCAGGCAGAAAATCACGAGACAACATCGACATGCGTGGCTTGAGCGCATCAAACTCAAGGGTACTGCGATTGGCATAATGACCTAACTGATAGAGCAGACTGAGGGCAATCAGCGCACAACCCACGCGCAACCGGACCTTGCTCAGAGAGGCTGTGCTTGCCAGTACGCCAAGCAACAACAGCCAAAATCCGAAGTTGTAGCCAAAGTAATACCACATGTTGTGGCCGTTCAAGGTCATGGCAATAAAGGCCACGCCATACAGCGACAACAAGGCCTCGGCGCCCAAGCGGCGATGCACTATCAGCTGCAAGCCGGGAATCAACAGCAGCAGGCCTAGCAGTGTCCAACCTTCACGGCCACCCATTACTGGCGAGCCCAGCTTGTAGGCGAACTGGAACTGCATGTCCTGCCAGAAGCCGTCGATGTGTTTGATCACAAACGCGCCGTAACCAACCAACGCCAGCGCGGCGATGACAAGGGCCAGCAGTTCTCCCGGCCCGATGCTGAGGGTTTCTCGGCGTAAAATCTTCCACCACACCAGCACGCCGTAAGGCAGCAGGAAGTACACCGCGTTGTAATGCACGGTCGCGCCGAGCAACACCAGCGCCAACCCTAGGGCATATTTGCCGCGCAGTGCCGCCAGCAGCGAAAGCAGAAAGATCAACGTGTACAGCCCTTCCATTCGGGCAATGTTGGCAATCGCCAGTGAATAGGGGGAGAGAAAGGCCAGTAACATCAACGCCAGTGCCAGCATCTGCCGCCAGCCGGTCAGTGTGCTGCGAACGATGGCCAGGCCCACGCCGAAGCAGCCCAAATACAGCAGCGTGGAAACCCAGCGGGAGATTTCAAAGCTATAGCCAAAGACCTTGTACACCCCGGCGAGCAGCAGCATGTAGCCCGGCGGCATCCACATCACCACCCGCTCGCTATTCAGCCCGTATACGTAAAAACTACCGGTACGGCTAAATTCAAAGGCCTGCGAAGTGAAGGCTGTTTCGTCATTCCACGGGATGGGAAATTCGAAACCCAAGCCAATACGAATGAAGAGCACCACTGCAACCACCAGCGCCGCGCAAGCCAACATCGGCCCATACAGCTTGGCGAGCGCAGAACTGTAGCCAGGCCGAAAAATAGAAAGCATCGGGGTAGTCCTTACGAAGCGCTATTCAGGTTTACGGGCAATAATCGCCTGGCTCTTGGGCATTGCCTCATCGAGCGCTTTTTTAATGCGCGGGCCATCGGGCATCGATAGCAGCATATTCCAAGTGTGGGTCCAGCTATCTAGCAGCGGATGCCAAGGCGGCGAGAGATCCTGCTTGCAGGCCCAAAACATGAACCACCAAACTGACCAATAAAAGCCGTAATCGGCGCGGCGCTCGATAATTAGGCCAGCATCGACAATCAACTGTTCGAATTCATCGCGCTGAAATACCCGAATATGGTTCGGGTGTTCGAAATAAGCCGCAGGCGCCAACTTCTTCTGCACGCTTTCGCCGAGCGGGTCGGGCACGGTCAGTAGAAACTGCGCACCCGGTTTAGCTACACGCACCAGCTCGCGCATGAACTGGGCGGGGTCTGCCACATGTTCGAGCACTTCCATGGCGATAATTTTGCTGGCTCGTGCATCTGACAATGGGATCGGGTTGGCATCGGTGACCAATGGGATTACTCCCCGCGCCGGTGACTGCTTGAGCATCGCTTCCACCGCCGCGACTTTGTCGGCGTCGATGTCGGCGAAAATCACTTCGGCACCACGCTCGGCACAGAACTGGGCGAATGGCCCGTCGCCGCAACCGATATCCAATACCGTGTCTTCGGCATTGATCGGGAAACCCTCGAACAACTCGCCGCTATCACGGCGGAACCAGCCACTTAAATAGGCATCGGTCAGCGTCGAGTTGTCGGGTATCTCCGGGGGATCTTGTGGCACCAATTCTGGTAAAGGTGTAGGTTCGGCAGGCGTGGCGCGTATAAGCCGTTTTATAAACTGCAGCATGACTAGACCTTAATTGTTGGTTCGATGTGGCGGTCAGGTGCTGCCGCCATGGCGTTGTTATGGAGTTGGGTAGGTGGCTGAAATATCCGCAAGGCTGCCTTGGCACCGTACTTGCGCAACGGCATTTCGAGCATTCGGAAGTTGAGTTGCGCCAGCACGGTTAACATTACGGCAGCAGTAATGAGATAGGCCATGGTGAGTTGCAGCGACTCTATCTGTTCAGGGTATAAACGATAAAATAGTTCGCGAGTGGCGAAGAACACCGGCACATGAATCAAGTAAATGGCATATGAGCGCTCACCAATACAGACCAGCAGAGTCTTGAGCCAATTACTGGGTAGCAGTAGATCACGATCATAAGAAGCCATCAGAACCAATAGCGCCGACAGTATCGCAATGATGCCGATGGCGTAATGAGTAAGCTCTAAGCGGCTGCTGAGTAACGTCATAACCCCGATGCACGTCAACGCTAACAACAGGCAGCCCCAGCGACCGAGCATCAAAAAATTCGGTAACACGGCTTGCCACGAAGCTTTATGGCTCCAAAGAGCGAGCAAAATGCCAAGTGCGAGCGCATCGGTGCGAAACATCATTAGATATAGATGGTTGCGCGGCATACATATTTGTATCAGGGCAACAGCCAGTAGAGCCCAGCCGAGGTGGCGTCTGAATAAAACAATCAGGACGGGGAACAGTAAATAGAACTGTTCCTCCAGCGACAGACTCCAGTAGACAAAACTGGCACCAATTTCACTAACCATAAAGTTCTGCGCAAAGCGCACATTGGCGTATTGAAAAATACCGGCGAAGGTCGCCTGCAGGTTGGCTTCGAAGGTGCCAAATGCGCCACTGCGATTGAACGCCACCACCGCCAGTAGCGTCAGCCCCAGCCAGAGCCAGGCCGAAGGCCATAGGCGCCAGATACGGCGCACCCAGAACGCTAGCATGGTCTTCCAGGCTGTCGCTTTATCCGGCGCACTAAGCAGGCGCGGTATTAGGTCGCGAGCGATGACGAAGCCGGAAACCGCGAAGAATAGATCGACGCCAAAAGTTCCGCCCATGTAGCTATACAGCATTTCTAGAGGCGCTAAGGTCCACGGAAATAAGCTTCCGAGGTGCTGAAACACCACGAACAATACGGCGACTGCACGCAATACTTCAACGTCAGAAATACGCGTGTTCATGTCAGTGGCTTTCTGGCTTGCGCGCAATTATTACTTGGCTTTTGGGCAGCAGTTGATCGAGCGCCTGCTTCATCGGTGCCGCCTCGGGCATCTTGATGACCTGATGCCAAAGCTTGGCCCAGTCGTTAAGAATCGGCGGATAGGGTGGCTGTACCACGTCATGCGAGGTGCCTTGCAGCTCGCCGCCTGCTTGCTTGGCCACCGACCAGTAAAGAAACATCCAAAAGGTCCAGAAGAAGCCAAAGCTGTCGCGGCGGACAATCTCCAACCCGGCGTCGGTAACTAAGCGGCCAAACTCTTCACGTTCAAAAATATGAATATGGTTAGGCCGTTCAAAATAGTATCCAGGCGCAAAATCTTTCTGGATGTATTCTCCAACTGGGTCCGGCACTGCCAGCAAGTACAAGGCGTCGGGCTGGCCGACGCGCACCAGTTCGCGAAGGAAGGCTGCCGGGTCTTCGACGTGTTCGAGCACCTCCATGGAGATCACCCGTGACATGCTGGCATCTGCCACCGGCAGCGGAATGCTGTCGGAGACAAAACCCTCAAATTGACGCGCTGGGGTCTGCGCGACTCGGGCTTTGAGTGACTCAATCTTCTCGGGGACCACGTCGGTGAACACCACATGTGCGCCGCGATTGGCGCTAAACAAGGTGGCGCCGCCCGCGCCGCAGCCAACATCCAGCACCGAGTCTGCGGCGCTGATGGCAAAGCCTTTGAACAGCTCATTACTATCGCTTTGATACCAGCCACTCTGTACCGCATCGACCAAGCCACAGTCGCGCGAGTCAACAAAGTCGGGCTGACTGGCGGTTTCTTGCCAGATTTCGTCGGTGCTGCGTGGGTCGTTTTGCATCCCGGTTAGACGCCGAAATAAATCAAACTGATTCATTGGCTAACGGCCTCATCAATGCTCAAGAACTGCCTTAGTTTCTGCGTAGCTACCGCCTGCGAGCAGTGCCCGCGCATGCGTTGAATGGCTATAGCCGACATTTTTGCGTAGCGCGATGGGTCGTCTTGTGCGCACTGATAGGCCGCACGGTAAGCCTCAACCAGTGATGACCAGTCGATTTGGTGGCGCAGGGTGCGGTAGGCCAAGCGCGGGTCGTGAGACCAAGCGGTAGCGTCTAGCCAGCTATCGACGACAAATGCGACTTCGCTGTCGATGTAGTCGAGCATGGCCGAATGGCGCGGGGCCACCGCCGGTTTGCCGCAGGAGAGGAACTCCATCAACGGCAGGCATTGCCCTTCACCGTGGGAAGCGTTGACCACAAAGGCGCTGGCGCGAATTAGGCTGTCGAATTCGGCCTTATCGAGAAAGCCTTGGAGTAACACCACGCGGCATTTAAATTTGGGCATCCGCGCCATGCACATCAGCATATCGTTCAGCGCCGATTGATATTCGTGGTGACCCAGTTTGAACACTAGGGTGGCATCGGCGGTGTCTTTAAAGGCGGTGCAAAAAGCCGTGAGCATATCGACCCAGTTTTTGCGGCCGTCATAAGGGTTAAATAGCGAGGTAAACACCACGCCAGACAGTGCAAAGTTGCACTCGCTCAAGTGCCACTCCGGTGTCAGTGGTTTGACCCCGGACTTGGGCAGCGAGCTGGGTTCAACTTGATTGCGCGGTTCGGGGCGCAGGTCGCAATCCTCAATCACCAGTTCTATGGTCGCAGGTGCGACTGGTGCGACTGGTGCGACTGGTGCGACTGGTGCGGGACCGGGCAAGTTGGGCAGGAGTTCGCGCAGCACACGTAAATACCACTCGCCTAAATAGCGACGACTAATTCGCAGTCGTGATTGCCAAGGGCCATGCTGCTCGACTGGTGCATCTAACGGAGCTTGCGCTTGGCTATCCGCAGGCTTAGGTGCTCTTGCTGCCGCGACTGCTTTTGCCACTGCATCTAGGCCCGGCATATAGGGTTCGAGGGCGACATCATGGGTGTCCAGTACCACGCCTGAACGCACTTGAATGCATATGCTCGTGTGCAATGGTAATGCACCGGGTTGCTCACGCAGCGATTGGAATTTGTCCCACACGGGCGAGGGGATGGAAACTATCGGAAAGGTTTCGCCCAGTTCGGCCTTTACCGCTTGTACGGTGAGGTCTGAATGACTAATACCTTGACCACATTGTTGCAGTACGTAGCGCCAGTCTTGGTTCAGCTCATCCAGCCAGTGCTCGTTTGGGATGCTGCTAAATTCCCAGGCGAACACCGGAATAGTCGGGCAGCGTAGGCTGAGCGGAGTCTTCTGTGGCGGTGAAAATGACAGGAACACACAACGCTCGCCAGCCGCACACGCCGCATCGTAGAGCGGGTCGACCTCCAGCTCAGGATGCTCGATAACGAGCACATCGCCCAGCTGCTGCAGCATCGGCAAGAAGTCGCGTAACACGAAGTAGTAGCTGTACTCGGGCAAGCCCAAACTTGCTGCGATCTGCTCAGCGGTGACTTGCGAATAGATCAGAAATTTCATGCGCCTAACTCCCGAACTGAGCCGAGATTTTGCGGCGCTGGACTCGCAGCCAAAATCTGCTGCAGAAATGCTTTGAGCGGCTCACTGACGCGTTCAACCGAAGCAAAGTCTTGCATCTGCTGATACGCATGCTTTGACATGCGTTGGTAATGCTCAGGATTACTGCATGCCACCTGATAGCTGCTGCGAAAAGCCTCCGTTAATGACTGCCAGTTAAGTCGGTGCTTATGGGTAAAAAGCATGCCTGTAGGGTCGTGAGGCCAGCAAGTCGGCTCCGGTGAGCACTTGAGCAAGAACGCTACTCGATCATCAAGATAGTCCGCCATCGCGGTGTGGTTGGGTGCAATGACCGGTTTACCGCTCGAGAGAAATTCCATCAGCGGCAAACACAGCCCCTCGCCTGACGAGGCATTTACGTAATAACTACTGGCGCCAATAAGTGCTTGGTATTGCTCGTCTTCAAGAAAGCCATGCAGTACTAAGACGCGACAACTGAAGGGCGCCAGACGCGAAAGCAGCGTCATCAGTACAATGCGGTAGTGCTCTAGGTCGTGATGGGTCATTTTCACGATCAGGGTGGCATCCTCGGTATTCTTGAATGCCCAACAAAACGCGGTGATCAGATCAACCCAGTTCTTACGTCCGTCTGCTGGATTAAGTACCGTGGTGTAAACAACGCCGCTGACGACGATAGAGCGGAGCTCTGGTTTGGCCTTTGGCGCTTCCACTATTGCCGACTCTGCTGACAGCGGCTCATCGAGCGATGACACAGCGGCCAAGACTGGCTCAGGAGAAAGACGAATTTCTTTCAACCAACCTTTGAACAGAGCCAGGCTAAGGTCCAAGGCCGCAGCGAGACGCCAACGTACAACCGATAGACTCTGTGCCGTCGGTACGCTTTCGACCGCAGGCTCGCTCACAGTGCACGGCTCAAGGGCGGCAACAGGCTCGGGCTTGCGCACCAATCCATCGGCCGACAAACCCAGGATCGGGCTGTCGATAACAATCCCGGCAAATGGGAATTGCCGCGCGCCTAGCTCAATCTGCCAACCTTCAGGCGAGCCAAGTTTGGCGTAACGGTCCCAGACCGGTGCAGGCAGAGAAATAACCGGAAAACGCCCTTGCATTGCATCACTTACCAACAAGGCGGCTTCCTTGCTGGTAGTGATAGCCCCACTGCTATGAGCAAACACATAACGCCAGTCGTTCTGCAGGTTAGTGTCCCAAGCCATCGAGGGGAGCGTGTCGAATTCCCAAGCAAACAAGGTGACGGTGGGGCACGTAAGGTCGAGCGGAGTCTGATGCGGCGGGCTGACGCTGATAAATATGACGGGCTCGCCCTGAGCGCTATAGCTGGCATGCAGCGACTCGATTTCGTCGCGGCTTTGCACCTGGATGACCGTACCGAGCTGCTCCAGCGCCGGCAGAAAGTCCTTCATTAAAAAGAAGTAGCTGTACTCGGGCTTGCCGAGTGAAGCGTGGATGTCTGCTTGGCTAATTTTTGAGCTGACGAGAATAATCATCGGGTCACATGTTGAGCGCCGCTCCAGGCTGCAGGTTTATTGCGGCTGAGCTGGGCCTGTTTCTTATATTAAGGCGGCGGTGCCCATCAATAATGGGCGTACGCGCATGAATTTTACTGCCAGGCACGGGAGATACCCCCGTTTTACGGCATAAACACGCGAGTTTAAGAGCCCCGTCCCCGTACAACAAGATGTGATTACAGGCAGTTTGCAACATGCACCGCCACTGCAGATTGGCGGGTTGACGTTCATCGCTCCGATAGCTCCCCGCCGGCGCATTGTGCACATGGCTGCGGTGCTCACTCGGTAAGCAGGTGCGCGCTAATTCTTCCCTTGTTTTCTTAAAGGTCGTTCGCCGGATTGGTTGGCTGACCAATCGGCCAGGATTGTGTGTTTTTCAGGTGTAAATCTGAAAAACAGGTCAACTGTATAGCAAGATCAATTTGTAACTGTATCTGCAGGAAGTCACTGATATTTTGCCGCTTATGTAGTGTTTTTATCTTAAAAAATACTTATATCAGGCTAAAGCACTTACAGGCGATACAGTTGGTGTTGAAACTGATTGAACAGTTACAAAGCAAGCTATCTATTTCAATGGCAATTTCATTCAGCTGTGGCTACAGCGAAACGGGGGGAGCGGCAATAATTCTCCCATCGCAACACAAACTGACCCGCCACAAGCGGAAGGATGACCATCATGGAACGTACCCTCAGTTCCGACCTGTTTTTCGATCACAGCCAAACCACCGGCTCTAGCAGCCTTTCGCTGCGTATGTTGTCTACTGTTCTGCAATGGCAGCGCCGCTTGGTTAGCCGCCGTCAGCTTGCTCGTTTGGACGCCCGCCTGCTCGCCGATGCAGGTATCAGTGAAGCGCAGCGCCATGCCGAGCTGAGCAAGCCTTTCTGGCGCTAACTGCCAGGCACCGATTTCTGCTCCTCCCTTGATGGGATTTTTGGAAGCTCCAACGCCTTGCGTGTTGGGGCTTTCTTTTTATCTGCAACAGTCTGCGAGGTTCGAGGCGGTACAGTTTCTGGATGTTTGAATCTGAGCCGTAACAATTTTTCGGCACTGTCTCTGCAAGAGCCTTTCTATTACGCGCACCCTAGGTTGCCATCTTCTGTCTCTGACAAGGAATCGCGCCATGGAACGCACCCTCAATCGCCAGCAGCCTAGAACCAGCCCAACGACGCCCCTGTGGTTACGCTTTTATGCGGCCTTGCGTTATTGGCAGCGCAACCTGCGTACCCGTCGTCAGTTGGCTGGCCTCAGCAGTCGCCAGCTAGCAGATGCGGGAATCAGCGAGGCGCAACGCCGTGCTGAGCTGGATAAACCGTTCTGGCGATGATCAGCTCGTGCAGCCAACCTGTGACGGTAGTGTCTATACTCGCAGTGCCTGACTGTCAGGCATTCTCAGGAGCTAGTTATGAACCTATTCCGGACTTTCGGTTTGGCTGCGCTGTTGGCGCTATCTGGTACCGCTGCTGCTACCAGTTTTGTGGTGACTACTGATGCGGTAGTCGGTGCCGTGGGTGCAACCTCGGAAGCCACTTCCGATGTGTCATCTTCTTTTGGTGACGACAAGATCGTACTGGCCGCACGCGATGATGCTGCAGCTTTTGTCGCCAGCCAGGGGGATATTCGCGGTGTGCGTCTGGAGGCTGCTCTGCAGCATATTCGTCAGCAGGCGCCAACACTGCAGGGCGATGATATGCAGCTAGCGTCGGCCATCCTCAGCCTGTAATGGCTCGGAGTGTTGTGCCTGGGCAGTGCGACTGCGCGGTAGAATGCGTGTCCAATTCAGCCCTGTCGGGTTGAAGACCGTTTTCTGGAGATGCTTATGCGCTTTGTTTTGCTCAATAGCCTAGTTGCACTCGCACTGTTCAGTGCGACCGCCCAGGCGCAAACCCTTGAAGCAACCAGCAATATCATCGTACGGGCGCTCGACCGCACCATCGACTTTACCTCGGACACCACAACTTCCATCCGCGATTCGAAGGTTGTGTTGGCGGCCCGTGATGACGCTGCCAGCTTTGTCGCCAGCCAGGGGCAGATCCGTGGTGCGCAACTGGAAGCCGCCATCAATGCCATTCGCAGCCAGGTTCCCGCAGCGCAGAATGCGTCCGATCTGGTATTGGCCGAAGCTATTCTCGCACTGTGACTTGGCCACGCGCCTGGCTGCTGGCACTGGCGTTACTGGCCAGCGCGTGTAGTCATGCCGAGCTGCGTCTGGCGTTAGCGGATACGGCGCTCAGCGCCAGTGAACGCCAGGCCAGCCTGCAGTTGCTGCAGGAAGCGCTGGATGCGCTGCCGCCACACTTCAAGCAGCAACTCGACCAACGTATCAGCGTGCGCTGGCGTAACTTGCCCGCCGAGGTGTATGGCCGGGCTGGGCGTTTGCGTGGGATTGAACTGAATGCTGCGCTGCTGCCCGCGTTGAGTGATGGCAGCAGTGCCACCGAACAGACTTCACGCGCCCATGGCAGCGTGCGCCGTGAGTTGCTGGCGACCGTGCTGCATGAGCTGACCCATTTGTATGACCGCGCCAGGCTCTGGCCACTGGCGCAAAAACAGCTGCAACACCAGTGTCGTCAGCGGCAACAGAGCCTGGGAGCTGTCGGCCTGCCGGAGCACTGCCGCGGTCAGACGGCGCGGCGGTTCACCCTGAGTGATGATCCGCTGTTACTTGATCTGGCTGGTTGGCCACAGTATGTCGGCCGGCGCGGTGCCCGTGAGCAGAACAACCATCAGGTTGCGCGTAGCCCGGACAGCTATGAGCTGAGTAATCCGCGTGAGTTCGTCGCGGTCAATATGGAGTATTTCCTCCTTGACCCCAGCTATGCCTGCCGCCGGCCCTTATTGGCGCGTTACCTGAGTGAGCACTTCGCCTGGTCGCCGGCTAACCCGCAGCCGTGCGCGGATGGCTTGGCTTACCTGAATGCCGGGCGCGACTTTGCTCGGCAGCCGCTTGGTAGCATCGATGCGCAACGGGTCTACCAAGTGGATTATCTGCTGGCCGAGGCCAACGATGTTCTGGCCAGTCGCTGGGGCCACAGCATGTTGCGTCTGGTGATCTGCGCGCCCGGGCGGCCACTGGGACCGGATTGCCGGCTCGATTTGCAGGAACACCTGGTGCTGTCCTATCGCGCGTTTGTCGGCGACGTACAGCTGTCCAGTTGGGATGGCCTGACCGGGGCGTACCCCTCGCGGTTGTTTGTCTTGCCACTGGCGCAAGTGGTCGAGGAGTACACCAAGGTCGAACTGCGCAGTCTGGCGTCGGTGCCACTCAAGCTGGAGCGTAGCCAGCTGGAGCAACTGGTCACTCGCGCCGTCGAGCAGCATTGGAGCTATGACGGTGACTACTGGTTTCTCTCCAATAACTGCGCCGTGGAGACCCTCAAACTACTGCGCAGTGGCAGCCAGCACCCGCGTCTGCAGGCGCTCGACAGCATCATGCCCAATGGCTTGCTCGACAGCTTGGTCGCCCGCAATCTGGCCGACCGCAGTGTGCTGGACGATGATGCCGAAGCGCTGCGCCTGGGTTATCGCTTTGACTCGTTCCGCGATCGCTATCAGGCCATGTTCGGCGTGTTGCAAACGCAGTTACCCATCGAGCAGGCACAGGTTGAGGACTGGCTGAACCTGCCGGCAGCGCAACGCGAACCCTGGTTTGCTCAAGCGGATTTGCGCACCAGCGCAGCCCTGCTGCTGCTTGAGCAGGCGGCATTACGTCGACAGCTGTTGTTGGCTCAGGATGAACTCAAGCGTCGCTACCTGAGTGGCCGTGATGGTGCTGACCCCACGCTGAACCAGGCGGGTGGCGCGCTGCAGCAGATACTGGCCAACTCCGGTTTTCTCAGCCGTCCGGCCGAGTTGCTGGAGAGTGGTTATGGCTTGCCGCAACGCGCCGAATGGCAGCGTCTGGAAGCCGAGAGCCAAGCGCGTCAGCGGCAACTGCGTCAGCTTAGCGACAACCTCGACCAGGAAGTGCGCACCCTGCTGGAGCCGGCCCGTCTCGCCGAGTTGCAAGCCACGGAAAGCAACCTGACGCAACTGGGCCAGCATTTGCGTGCCTTGCACAAGGCCGCTGGTGGCTTACAGCTGCCCTAACCGCGTCAGCCGATGTTTTCCTGATCTTCCTCGGGTAACTGCGGGTCGAGGCGCAACCAGGGCAGGCGGCTCTGTACCCAGATATGCCGATCCGCTGCAGCCAGCTCCGGATGGTCGAGGGTGGCGATGGTGATATCCAGACTGTCCGGGCTGAGTGTGGTGAATAGCGTCAGGTGTGCGCCGCAGGTTGGGCAGAAGTTGCGCGTGCAACTGAATGACGAGGCGTACTCGCGCGGCGTGCCTGTCAGCCAGCGAAAGCTCGCCAGCGGCACCGTGATCCAGGTGGTGACGATAGCGCCGCTACTGCGGCGGCAGATCGTGCAATGGCAGTGAGCAATGTCACGCAGCGGTGCCGCAAACTCATAGCGCAAGGCCCCACACTGGCAACCACCTTGATGGATATCGGGCATTGGGCATTCTCGTCGTTAGGGTTGGGTAAAGCAGCCTAACAGACCGTTGAAAAACGTAGGCGAGGCAGCTGAGACAAGGAGAAAACAGGCGAGGACGCGGAGTTTACTGGCTGTAAATGAGCATTCCGAGCCTGTTTTCAACGCAGTACCAGCAACGTAGGTAATTTTTCAACGGCCTGCTAATACCGACATCGACCTTGCGTCACCTTAGGCGGCTGCTCAAGATAGCGGCTTGCCTGTGGCTGGAGGTTGCCGTGCTGGAGTTGCTGTTGGCCTTGTGGCCGTTGTTTGCCTTGATCGTGGCCGGTTACTACCTGCGCTGCTGGGCGTTCCCCAATGAGGCGTTCTGGCCCGGCGCCGAGCGACTGAATTACTTCATCCTGTTTCCGGCACTGCTGTTCAGCAGCCTGGCCAGGGCGCCGTTGGATAATCCGGCGTTGCCGCGCTTGGCGTTGGCCGTGCTGTTGGCACTGGGCATTGCCTGGCTGGCGCTGTTGTTGGTGCGGCGCGTACATGGCTGGCCGGCGGGGCGCTTTGGGGCATTCGCCCAGGGCATTCTGCGCTTCAATACCTACCTTGGCCTGGCGGCGGTGGGCAGCCTGTTTGGGCAGGAAGGCCTGACCCTGGCGGCCATCATGCTCGCCTTGATGGTGCCGACGGTGAATGTGCTGTCGGTGTGGTCGCTGACGGCCGAGCGGGGAGTGAGTGCGCGCAGCCTGTTGCTGCCCATTGCCAAGAACCCGCTGATTCTTGCCTGCGTGGGCGGTGCGCTGGTCAATCTCAGTGGTGTTGGTTTGCCGGGGGGCAGTGATCGCCTGCTTAGTTTGTTGGCCGCCGCCAGCCTGCCACTCGGTCTGCTATGCGTCGGAGCGGCGCTGAAACCCGAGCAACTGGGCGGTGAAGTGCCTGCGCTGCTTGGCAGCAGCCTGTTGCGTCTGTTGGTCATGCCACTGCTGGCCTGGACGGTGGCGTATGGGCTGCAGCTGCCGGCGATGGAGAGCACGGTACTGGTACTGTTCTTCGCCCTGCCAACCGCACCGACGGCCTATGTATTGACCCGCCAGCTGGGGGGTGACAGCCAGTTGATGGCCGGCATCATCACCCTGCAAACCTTGCTGGCAGCCGCCAGTTTGCCGCTGTTATTGCGTCTGGTGGCGGGCTAGGCTGATGGTCGGTGCTTGGTGATAGGAACAAGTTACTGTATTTATATACAGTAATTTGTGGAGTCAACCTATGCCCGTTTCCCTGCCGCCGCGTGGTCGCGGTACCGCCACTAACCCGCATAATCGCTTTGCACCGACGCGCATTATTGCCAGCGATGACGGTTGGTTTGCCGAAGTGCCACCCAGCCGAGCGACCGAGGTGCGCTGCGAAACCGCGAAAACTATCATCACCCGCAACCAGTCTCCCGACCTGCCCTTCGATCGCTCACTCAATCCCTACCGTGGTTGTGAGCACGGCTGCATCTACTGCTATGCCAGGCCGAGCCACGCCTACTGGGACCTGTCGCCGGGGCTGGATTTCGAGACCAAGCTGATCGCCAAAACCAACGCAGTGGCCTTGCTGGAGCAGCAGCTGAGCAAGCCGGGCTATGTCTGCGCGCCGATCAACCTGGGTGCCAATACCGACCCCTATCAACCGATCGAGCGCCAACACCTGCTGACCCGCAACAGCCTCAAGGTGCTGCTCGATTACCGTCATCCCGTGACCATCATTACCAAGGGCTCGTTGATCTTGCGTGACCTTGATCTACTCAGCGAGCTGGCACAGCAGCGGCTGGTGGCGGTGATGATCAGCCTGACCACCCTGGATGACGAGCTCAAGCGCATCATGGAGCCTCGTGCTGCAGCGCCGGCGGCACGCTTGCGGGCCATTCGCGTGTTACGCGACAACCGCATTCCGGTGGGCGTGCTGTGCTCTCCGATGATTCCGATGATCAACGACATGGAACTCGAGCAGTTGCTGGCTGCGGCCAAGGATGCCGGGGCGCAGAGTGCCAACTACATGCTGCTGCGCCTGCCCCGTGAAGTCGCGCCGCTGTTCGAGGAGTGGCTGCAGGCGCACTACCCACAGCGTGCCGAGCATGTGCTCAGCCTGATGCGCCAGAGTCGCGGTGGCGCCCTGTATGACAGCCGTTTCGGTCAGCGCTTCAGCGGTGAAGGAGCCTTCGCCGCATTGCTCGCCCAGCGCTTCGCTTTGGCCAGCAGACGCCTGGGCTTGAACCGGCGTGATGCATTCAACCTCGACTGCACTCGCTTCTGTCCGCCTGGGGGCCAATTAGCGCTGCTTTAAACCGGCGTGCGAAGGCAGTAGCCAAGGTCGGTTGCTGCTTTCGCGAGCGCAGGTAACACTTGGCATGTGACGCGTTGACGATCTTGGCTGTCGTCTTAGCAGCGTTTATTCAGGTTCCCAGAGGTTGGAAACATGCCATACAAACATCAGCTGATCCCGTTGCAGGGGCGCACCGGTAACGAAACCGCAGACGAAGCACTGCAGAGCATCGTCGATGGCTTCAATCGGTTCCGCAGCGAAATCTACCCGCAGCAGGAGGAGCTATTCAAAAAGCTGGCCACTGCACAAAACCCGCGCGCCATGTTTATTACCTGCGCCGATTCGCGGGTGGTGCCTGAGTTGATCACGCAAAGCTCGCCGGGCGACCTGTTTGTCAGCCGTAACGTCGGCAACGTGGTGCCGCCCTACGGGCAGATGATGGGCGGGGTTTCCACCGCCATTGAGTACGCGGTGATGGCCCTGGGCGTGCAGCACATCATCATTTGCGGACACTCGGATTGCGGCGCGATGAAAGCCGTACTCGACCCCTCGGGCCTGGAGCGCATGCCCACGGTGAAAGCCTGGCTACGCCATGCCGAAGTGGCCAAGACCGTGGTGGCGGACAACTGCGGCTGCGCCGACCACAACACCCTGGGCATTCTCACCGAAGAAAACGTAGTGGCACAGCTCGACCACCTGCGCACTCACCCGTCGGTGGCGTCGCGTATGGCCAGCGGGCAGGTGTTTATTCACGGCTGGGTGTATGACATCGAGAGCTGCGAGATCAAAGCCTACGATGCCCAGCAGGGCGAGTTCCGCCTGATCGGTGATGGTCCGCTGCCAATGGCCACGCCGCGCCCGCGCTATCTGCCGAGTTAATCGGCAGACACGCAGGTTGGCCACGTTACGCGCCGCTAGCCCGCGGCGCGGGTTTCATCCAGTTGCAGCTCAACCCCGAGCTGCCGCGATAAGCATGGCCAGCGCTGCCAGGCAGCGTCGGTCTGCGGGTTGTGCAGGCGCTCGCGGTAAGCCTGCACTGAGTCCTGGGTAAAACTGGCTTCGTCGAGCATGCCGTCCACGGCATGGTGCACCGCTTCATCCAGTTGATTGGCGAAGGGCTCGCCAATCAACTGGTGGGCGATCAGGTTGGCCACAGTGGTGTCCAGCGGGATCAGTGGTGCGCCCAGGTGGGCGATATAGCGATCATTCACTTCTTCGACCAGGCGGTGGGCCAGATAGGCCTCATCGAGCAGTCCTTCCAGCCCCTCATGGCCGGCCATCAGGGCTGGCGGCTGGAGGAAAAACTGTTCGGCTACCTGCAGCACTGGCTTGATCTGCGCCTCAATCCCCGCTTCCTGAGCGACCTGTTGGGCGGCTTGTAACAGCTCTGGTACCTGCTCGATATAAGCGCTGACAAAGCGCTGTAGCACGCCTTGGGTGTCTTCGCTGGGCAGGCGGATGGAGCGGTGCAATTGCCCCACGTGGGCTTGCATCTGGCTGGCCAAGTGGCCGCTACTGGCTTCGTGTTGATGTGCGCGCTGGATCAATGCCTGCAAAGCGGGGATGTTCATGACAGCTCCTGAAATAAGGACATGGACGAGAACCTTAGCCGGCTCAGCGCCTCGGCTAAGATCTAATTGTCATAATTTTTTAACACTTATGCGAGTCGGCTATATGTCGCTGCCGCAACTGCGGCCAATCCCACGGCTGCTGCGGCCTTTAGCGTGCCTCTTGCACTGCCTGACTCATTTCGGCGTCCGCGTTGCCAGCAGCAAGTCCGTGTCTATACTCGAACTCGATAGGCAGTACCTGATAACTCCGAATCAGTTACGGCGCGGACCGTCATCGTCAACATTTCCAGCTTGAGAATGTGCGATGGCTTCGCCAAAGGCCGGTTCGGCGGGATAACAAGAAAAATTAAGGGGAACCCGCAATGATGCGACATCCACGAGTCTGGATGGGCCTCCTGTTGTGGCTGGTATTCAGCTCGGCGCACGCCAGCTGGGGCTTCAATATGACGCCCGGGGCCACCGAGGTCAGCCGCTCAGTATTCGACTTGCACATGACCATTTTCTGGATTTGCGTCGTCATCGGCGTGATCGTGTTTGGTGCCATGTTCTGGTCGATGCTCGTCCATCGCCGCTCCACAGGCCAGGAGCCGGCGCACTTCCATGAAAGCACCACAGTCGAGATTCTCTGGACGGTTGTACCGCTGGTGATTCTGGTGCTGATGGCGATCCCCGCAACCAAGACCCTGATTGATATCTACGACTCCAGTGAGTCGGAGCTGGATATCCAGGTCACCGGTTATCAGTGGAAGTGGCACTACAAGTACCTGGGTCAGGACGTCGAGTTCTTCAGCAACCTGACTACGCCCAAAGACCAGATCAACAACAAGGCTACCAAGGGCGAGCATTACCTGCTTGAAGTGGATGAGCCGCTGGTGGTGCCAGTCGGTACCAAGGTGCGTTTCCTGATTACGGCTGCCGACGTTATCCATTCCTGGTGGGTGCCGGCTTTGGCTGTGAAAAAGGATGCCATCCCCGGCTTCGTCAACGAGTCCTGGACGCGCATTGATGAGCCCGGTCTCTATCGAGGCCAGTGCACCGAGCTGTGCGGCAAGGATCACGGCTTTATGCCAATCGTGGTCGAGGCCAAGTCGAAAGAGGATTACGCCACCTGGCTGGCTGAACGCAAACAGCAGGCGGCGGCGGAAAAGGAGCTGACGTCCAAAGAGTGGACCCTGGAGGAGCTGATGGCGCGTGGCGAAAAGTCCTACCAGACCAACTGCGCGTCCTGCCATCAGGCTACGGGTGAGGGCTTGCCGCCGATGTTCCCGGCGCTCAAAGGCTCGAAAATTGCCACCGGACCAGCCGCAGAACATATCGAGATTGTGGTCAATGGTAAGCCGGGCAGTGCCATGGCTGCCTTTGGCAAACAGCTTTCGGAAGTCGATATCGCCGCCATCATCACCTACGAACGCAATGCCTGGGGCAATGCAGTAGGCGACCTGGTTACGCCGAAAGACATCCTCGCGTTCAAACAGGCTCAGGAGTAAGGACATGAGTGCAGTGATCGACCACGGTCATGCCGGACATGACCATCACCACGGCCCGGCCAAAGGCCTGATGCGCTGGGTGCTGACCACCAACCATAAAGATATCGGCACCATGTACCTGTGGTTCAGCTTCGCCATGTTCCTGCTTGGCGGCAGCATGGCCATGGTGATTCGTGCCGAGTTGTTTCAGCCGGGCCTGCAGATCGTGCAGCCGGAATTCTTCAACCAGATGACCACCATGCACGGCCTGATCATGGTCTTCGGTGCGGTGATGCCAGCCTTCGTCGGCCTCGCCAACTGGATGATTCCACTGATGATCGGTGCGCCGGACATGGCCTTGCCGCGCATGAACAACTTCAGCTTCTGGCTGCTGCCGGCGGCGTTCGGCATGTTGGTCAGCACGCTGTTTATGGAGGGCGGTGGGCCGAATTTCGGCTGGACCTTCTATGCGCCGCTGTCCACCACCTATGCACCGGAGTCGGTGACCTTCTTTATCTTCGCCGTGCACCTGATGGGCTTCAGTTCGATCATGGGGGCGATCAACGTGGTCGCCACCATCCTCAATCTGCGCGCGCCTGGCATGACGTTGATGAAGATGCCGCTGTTCGTCTGGACCTGGCTGATTACCGCCTTCCTGCTGATCGCGGTGATGCCGGTGCTGGCTGGGGTGGTGACCATGATGCTGATGGACATTCACTTCGGCACCAGCTTCTTCAGCGCCGCCGGTGGTGGTGACCCGGTGTTGTTCCAGCATGTGTTCTGGTTCTTCGGTCACCCCGAGGTGTACATCATGATCCTGCCGGCATTCGGCGCGGTCAGTGCGATTATCCCGGCGTTCGCCCGCAAGCCGCTGTTTGGTTACACCTCTATGGTGTATGCCACGGCTTCGATTGCCTTCCTGTCGTTTATCGTCTGGGCGCACCACATGTTTACCGTTGGCATTCCGCTGACCGGTGAGCTGTTCTTTATGTACGCCACCATGCTGATTGCCGTGCCGACCGGGGTGAAGGTGTTCAACTGGGCCAGCACCATGTGGCGCGGTTCGATGACCTTCGAGACGCCGATGCTGTTCTCGGTGGCCTTCGTCATCCTGTTCACCATTGGCGGTTTCTCCGGGCTGATGCTGGCCATCGCGCCAGCGGACTTCCAGTACCACGACACCTACTTCGTAGTGGCGCACTTCCACTATGTACTGGTGCCGGGGGCGATTTTCGGCATCTTCGCCTCAGCCTATTTCTGGCTGCCGAAATGGACCGGGCACATGTATGACGAAACCCTCGGCAAGCTGCATTTCTGGATGAGCTTTATCGGCATGAACATGGCGTTCTTCCCGATGCACTTCGTTGGCTTGGCCGGCATGCCGCGGCGCATTCCCGACTACAACATGATGTTTGCCAACTTCAACATGGTGTCGAGCATTGGTGCCTTTATGTTCGGTGCGACCCAGCTGTTGTTCCTGTTTATCGTCATCAAGTGCATTCGCGGTGGCAAACCGGCTGCGGCCAAACCCTGGGATGGGGCAGAGGGGCTGGAGTGGACAGTGCCGTCACCGGCGCCGTATCACACCTTCCAGACGCCGCCGGATGTGAAATAGGGGCCTATAGACATGAGTGAAACCCTGTCGACTCGCCGTTTAGTTATCCGCCTTTGCGTGGTGGTGGTGGCTATGTTCGGCTTCGGTTTTGCTCTGGTGCCGATCTATGACGTGATGTGCCAGGCCTTCGGCATCAACGGTAAAACCGCCGGAGCTTATGCGGGCAGTCAGGTGGTGGACGAGGCGCGCCAGGTGCGCGTGCAATTTCTCGCCACCAACGCTGCCGACATGGTGTGGGAGTTTCGTCCGGAAGCCGATGAGATAGAGGTACATCCGGGGAACAGTACGCAAATGCTGTTTATTGCCTACAACCCGACGGACAAACCTATGACCGCGCAGGCGATCCCCAGCGTGGCACCGTCCAAGGCGGCTGCTTACTTTCACAAGACTGAATGCTTTTGCTTTACCCAGCAGGTACTGCAGCCCGGCGAGCGTATTGAAATGCCGGTGCGCTTTATCGTCGATAGAGACTTACCGGCAGATGTACGCCACCTAACCCTGGCCTACACCTTGTTTGATGTCACCGCGCGCAAGCCGCCGGTGGCGCAGGCGACTCCATAAGGAGAACAATAATGTCGAGTCACGAAACCCACGAAAGCTATTACGTCCCGGCCCAGAGCAAGTGGCCGATTATCGCGACCCTGGGCATGTTGCTCTCGGTCTATGGCGTCGGTACCTGGTTCAACGACCTGAAGGCTGACCGCGCCGACTCCAACGGCCCGCTGATCTTCTTTGTCGGTGGTCTGTTTCTCGCCTACATGCTGTTCGGCTGGTTCGGCAATGTGATCAAGGAAAGCCGTGCGGGCATGTACAGCCCGCAGATGGATCGCTCGTTTCGCTGGGGCATGAGCTGGTTCATCTTCTCCGAAGTGATGTTCTTCGCCGCCTTCTTCGGCGTGCTGTTCTACGTGCGCACCTGGGCCGGTCCATGGCTCGGTGGTGAGGGTGACAAGGGCATCGCCAACATGCTCTGGCCGGGTTTTGAATACACCTGGCCGCTGCTCAATACCCCGGATCCGAAACTCTATCCGGCACCGAGCGGCACCATCAGCGCCTGGGGTTTGCCGCTGATCAACACCATCCTGCTGGTGACCTCCAGCTTCACCCTGACCTTTGCCCACCACGCGTTGCGCAAGAATCATCGCAAGCCGCTGACCCTGTGGCTGGCGCTGACAGTGATTCTCGGCATCGCCTTTCTGGTGCTGCAGGTCGAGGAGTATATCCATGCCTACACCGAGCTGGGGCTGACCCTAGGTTCGGGTATCTACGGTGCCACCTTCTTTATGCTCACCGGCTTTCACGGTGCCCACGTAACCCTCGGCGCGCTGATGCTGAGCATCATGTTGATTCGGGTTATTCGCGGGCATTTCAGCCCCGAGCAGCACTTCGGTTTTGAGGCGGCAGCCTGGTACTGGCACTTCGTCGATGTGGTGTGGATCGGCCTGTTTGTTTTCGTCTATGTGCTGTGACGTACTTACCAGGTGACATGTGTAACCAGTTGGCCGCTATAAAAGCCCCAGGCAATCAGGGCAACGGTCAAGGCGGTAAGGGTCACGCGCACAGTCAGTGCGTTGACCACCCGGGAGGTTTGCCCTTCATCCTTGACCAGAAAGAACAGGCCACTGAATAGGCTGACCAGAGTAGCCAGTAGTAGCAGGACGATCGCGGCCTTGAGCATGCGTGACTCCCATGCGGATGTCGGGGGAAGGGAAATGCGCTTCAACGGCAGTATAGCCAGCTTGCACAGGGCTTTTGGGAGGTCGGCATGAATGCCTTCCGCCCCGGCCTGCTGCCGAGCATTCTGGTGCTGCTGTTATTTCCCGGCCTGGTTGCCCTGGGGTTCTGGCAACTGGCGCGGGCCGAGGAAAAACGCGAGTTGCTGGCGGCGCACCAGGCCCGGCAACAGGCCGCTGCGGTCAGTATCGATGAGCTTGAGCAGCAGCCCAATCCAGCTTACCAACGGGTGCAGTTGCAGGGTTTCTTCGATGCCCGTCACACCCTGCTACTGGACAACCGCACCCGCGCAGGCAAAGCCGGAGTGGAAGTGCTGCAACCTTTCTATGATCAAGCCAGTGGCCTCTGGCTGCTGCTCAATCGCGGCTGGTTGCCCTGGCCGGATCGACGCACGCCCCCCGCGTTCGCGACGCCCGATACCCCGTTGCGCCTGCAAGCCACGATCTATGTGCCGCTGGGTGAGGCGCTGCATTTGCAGGCAACAGCCGAGACGGCGAGCTGGCCGCGGCTGGTCACCGAGGTCAAGCCGGATGCCCTGTGGCAGCAGTTGGGCCGGGGCGGCCTGAGTTATGAGGTGCGTCTGCAACCAGGTCCGGCGTCATTCCAGGCGGACTGGCCAGTGGTCGCCATGAGCCCCGACAAACATCTCGGTTATGCCGTGCAATGGTTCGCCCTGGCGGCGGCCTTGCTCGGCCTGTTTATCTATTTAGGTCTATCTAATGCGCGGGAGACTCGCCATGAACCCAGCCATCGCCCTGCCTGAAGTGTCACCCAGCCAGCGCCGCCGTGGGCGTCTGCAGCTGATTCTGATTCTGGCCATCGTGATTGGCCCGATGATTCTCGCCAGCGCCATGTACCAGTGGCGTTTCTGGGTGCCGGAAACCCGCAGCTACCACGGTGAACTGATCGGCACCGGGCAAACCCGCGCCGACCTTGGTGTTGCCGGCGCGGACGAACAGCGCTGGCAGCTGCTGGTGACCGTTCCCGGTGCGTGCGATGAGGGGTGCAAGGAGCTGATCTTCCTCGCTCGGCAAGTGCATATCGGCCTGAATCGTGATGTCAGCCGTGCGGCTCACGGGTTGGCCAGTGTCCAGCCGCTGACGGATGACTATGACGCGCAACTGCGCCGTGAGTATCCGCAACTGAGCCGCTACGCGCTGGAACCTGGGGCCTATGCCAAAACCGCCGGCGAGGTAGAAGGGGCGCAACTGTGGATCGTCGACCCCCACGGCAATCTGGTGCTGCGCTATGACGCCAACAGCAAGGGCAAAGCGATTCTCAATGACCTGCGGCATCTGTTGAAAATCTCGCAAATCGGTTGATAGACCATTGAACGACTACTGCGCTCGGTTATACCGCGTTGAAATCAGGTTCGGGCTGCTCATGCACAGCTCGCACACATCGCGCCCTCGCCTGATTTCGCCTTGTCTAACCTTCGCTCGCTACGTTTTCCAAGGTCTATCTAAGGAGGAAGGATGAGCAAACCCGGCTACCGTTTCGCCTTGTTCGCCACCCTGCTGGCTGTGGTTGTGGTGCTGCTGGGCGCTTATACCCGCTTGAGCCATGCCGGCCTGGGTTGTCCGGACTGGCCGGGCTGTTATGGTTTCCTCGGTGTGCCGATGAGTGAGCACAAGCAGACCCTGGCCGAAGTGCGCTTCCCCGATGCGCCGGTGGAAGTGGCCAAGGGCTGGTATGAAATGATCCACCGTTACTTTGCCGGCAGCCTCGGCCTGGTGATTCTCGGCCTGGCGGTACAGGCGCTGCGCCGGCGTAACGAGGCCGGGCAGCCGCTAAAATTGCCCGTGTTTCTACTCGGTTTGGTGATCGTGCAGGCCGCCTTCGGTATGTGGACGGTGACCCTCAAGCTCTGGCCGCAAGTGGTGACGGCGCATCTGCTGGGCGGTTTTGCCACCTTGAGCCTGTTGTTTTTGCTGACGCTGCGCTTGTCCGGCCGGCTGCCCCTGTTGCCGAGGTTACCGGCGCGGCTGCGTGGTTTGGCGGGGCTCGGCTTGTTGCTGGTGATTGGCCAGATTGCCCTGGGCGGCTGGGTCAGCAGCAACTATGCGGCAGTGGCCTGCGTCGATCTGCCGACCTGTCATGGCCAGTGGTGGCCGCAGATGGACTTCGCCAACGGCTTTCACCTGACCCAGCATATTGGCCCCAACTACCTGGGCGGCCAGCTCGACAGCGATGCACGCACCGCCATTCATATGACCCATCGTATCGGCGCTCTGTTGGTGACGCTGGTACTGCTGCTGTTGGCCTGGCAGCTCAAGCGCAATGGCCTGTCACGCCTTGCTGGCCTGCTGGTGCTGGCGCTGGCGGTACAGGTCAGCCTGGGTATCAGCAACGTGTTGCTGCACCTGCCGCTGCTGGTGGCGGTGGCGCATAACCTTGGTGGCGCTGCTCTGCTGCTGACCTTGGTACTGATCAACTATCGGCTGCGCAGTGCCGCGCGGCTGGCGTCCCCGGCGGCAGAAGCGCACGCTGGCCTTGCTGCGTTGTCGAGCAAATAACAAGAAATCGAGGAGAGACCGTATGGCTACTCTAGCGCGCGAACATCAAGCCCACGCCAGTTGGCGCGATTACCTGGAGCTGACCAAGCCGCGGGTGGTGGTGCTGATGCTGATCACCTCCCTGGTCGGCATGTTTCTCGCGACGCGTGCCGGGGTGGCCTGGCAGGTGTTGCTCTTCGGCAACCTCGGCATTGGTCTGTGTGCCGGCTCTGCCGCGGCGGTCAACCATGTGGTGGATCGGCGCATCGACTCGATCATGGCGCGCACCCTCAAGCGCCCGGTGACCGCCGGGCGCGTTTCGCCGACTGCCGCTCTGGGTTTTGCCTTGTTGCTGGCAGTTGCCGGAATGGCCTTGCTGCTGACCTTTACCAACGAGTTGGCGGCCTGGCTGACGCTGGCTTCCTTGCTCGGTTATGCCGTGCTCTATACCGGCTTTCTCAAGCGCGCCACGCCGCAGAACATCGTGATTGGTGGTCTGGCTGGCGCTGCGCCGCCGCTGCTCGGCTGGGTCGCAGTTACTGGCCATATCAGCGCCGAGCCATTGCTGCTGGTGCTGATCATCTTCGCCTGGACGCCGCCGCACTTCTGGGCGCTGGCCATCCACCGCAAAGAGGAATACGCCAAGGCCGATATTCCCATGCTGCCGGTCACCCATGGCGAGCATTACACCAAGGTGCATATCCTGCTCTACACCCTGGTGATGTTTGCCGTAACGCTGCTGCCCTATGCCATTCACATGAGCGGCCTGCTCTATCTCGCCTGCGCGGTGGTGTTGGGTGGACGTTTCCTGCATTGGGCGGTGGTGCTGTACCGTGACAGCAAACCGCATGCGGCGATCAATACCTTCAAATTCAGCATCTGGTATCTTTTCGCCCTATTTATCGCCCTGCTGGTGGATCACTATCTACTGCTTAATATCTGAGGCCCCATGAGTCGAACCCAGATCACCGTTTTTGTTCTCGTTGCCATCGTCGCGTTGGTGATGGGTTTGACCGTCAACAAGGTGCTCAGCAGTAAAGGTCAGGGTGATCCCACCGTGCTGCTGGACGCCGGGATTATCCTGCTGCCGCAAAGCCGTAGCCTGCCTGACTTGAGCCTGACCAATCAGGATGGTCAGGCGGTTGCGGTCGATCAGCTCAAGGATCAATGGAGCCTGCTGTTCTTCGGCTACACCTTCTGCCCTGATATCTGCCCGGCCACCCTCGCCCAGTTGCGCCAACTGCAAGGCCAGTTACCGCCGGAAACCCTGGCCAAGCTGCGCATCGTGCTGGTCAGTGTCGATCCGCAGCGCGACACCCCGGAGCAACTGAAGAAGTACCTGGATTACTTTGATGCAGGCTTTATCGGCCTGACCGGCGAAGAAGCCAATATCCAGAAACTGGCCAATGCGGTGAGCATTCCGTTTATTCCGGCCGATACCAGCAAGGAAAATTACACCGTCGATCACAGCGGTAATCTGGTGATCATCGGCCCGGACGGCACGCAGCGTGGCTTTATCCGCGCGCCAATCAACAATGCCAAACTGGCTGCGCAGTTGCCCGGCCTGCTGGATCGGCCTTAACCGGTTATTTGGCAAACAGTTGGCTGATGTCCTTGAACGCCTTGAATTCCAGGGCGTTGCCACAGGGGTCGAGTAGAAACAGGGTAGCCTGCTCGCCTGGCTGCCCGGCAAAGCGGATATAGGGTTCGATCACGAACGCCGTGCCCTTGGCTTGCAGGCGCGCAGCCAGTACCTGCCAATCGTCCCAGCCCAGCACCACGCCGAAATGCGGCACCGGCACGTCATGGCCGTCCACCGGATTGCTGTGGGCGGCTTCCTGATAGGCCATCTTCGGCGCCTGATGGATCACCAGTTGGTGGCCGAAGAAGTCGAAGTCTACCCAGTGCGCGCTGCTGCGGCCTTCGGCGCAGCCAAATACCTCGCCGTAGAAATGCCGTGCGGCCGCCAGGTCGTCGACGGGAATAGCCAAATGAAAGGGGGCGAGTGCCATGCCGGTGCTCCTCTAGGTTGCTGATCATTGATTTTCAGCAACAGCATGTTTGATTGAAAGCGCATATTCTTTCTGCTGAGCAACAATAAAATTGATTGGTCGAGGCGCTGATGCTGCGTGAGTTGAAAACCTTTGTGGCGGTAGCCCGGCATGGCACCTTCGTTGCGGCAGGCCAGCAGGTTGGCCTGACGCAATCGGCGGTTAGCGCGCAGATGCGCGTGCTGGAACAGGATTTGGGGCTGCGTCTGTTCGACCGCAGTGGCCGTTCGGCGGTGTTGAATGCTGCAGGTCGGCACGCCTTGCCCTTGGCGCAACAGATGCTCGGGCTGTATGCGCAGATGGCGCTGCCGGTTTCCGCAGCCGAATGGCAGGGCGAGTTGAAGGTCGGGGCGATTGCCTCGGTGCAAACCGGGTTGCTGCCAGAAACCTTGCCGGCCTTTCGTCGCGCCGCGCCACGGGTGGAGCTGAAACTGGTGCCGGGCGTTTCGTTAAACCTGCTGAGCCAGGTGGATGCCGGCGAACTGGACTTGGCGTTGCTGATCAAGCCGCCGTTCGAATTGCCCAAGGAGCTGCTGCAAATCAGCCTGGCCCGCGAACCTTTTGTGTTGATCACGCCGCTCAGCGTGGCGGCCGACGAGCCCTTGCAGATTCTTCGTGAGCAACCCTTTGTGCGTTATGACCGGCGTTCGTTCGGCGGGCGCCGGGTCAGTCAGTTTCTCCGCGAGCAGCAACTGAACGTGCAGGAGGCGCTGGAACTGGATGAGCTGGAAGCCATTGTGCGCATGGTCGAATGTGGGCTGGGTGTATCGCTGATTCCCCGTGCCGGGCTGTGGCTGCAGCGGCCTAGCCAGTTGCGGGTGATCGAGTTGGGCGAGCTGACCTTTCACCGCGAGCTGGTCGCGGTGCTGCGCCGTGCCCAGCGTCAACCGGCCTTGGAGTGCTTGTTGGCGTGTTTGCGTGAGGCGGCAACTGGCCCATAAACGACAAACCCCGCACTGGGCGGGGTTTGGCAGGTGGAGCGGGTAGGCCGGTGCTTAGAACGCCGGCACTACGGCGCCCTGATACTTCTCGACAATAAAGGCTTTCACCTCAGCGCTGTTCAGCGCCTTGGCCAGCTTCTGCAGGGCAGCGTTGTCCTTGCTGTCGGCACGCGCAACCAGGATGTTGACGTATGGCGAGTCGCTGCCTTCGATGGCCAGGGCATCCTTGGTTGGGTTGAGCTTGGCTTCCAGGGCGTAGTTGGTGTTGATCAGCGCCAGGTCAACCTGGGTCAGCACGCGTGGCAGGGTGGCCGCTTCCAGTTCACGTACCTTGATGGCTTTCGGGTTTTCCACGATGTCTTTCGGTGTAGCGAGGATGCCCGCTTCCGGCTTGAGGGTGATCACCCCGGCCTTTTGCAGCAGCAGCAGGGCACGGCCGCCATTGGTGGCGTCGTTGGGGATCACCACGTTAGCGGCTTGTGGCAGCTCATTCAGGTTCTTGTGCTGGCTGGAGTAGGCGCCGAAGGGCTCAACGTGCACGCCGGCCACGCTGACCAGCTCGGTACCACGGCTCTTGTTGAACTCATCCAGGTACGGCTGGTGCTGGAAGAAGTTGGCATCCAGGCGCTTTTCCGCGACCTGCACGTTGGGCTGCACGTAGTCGGTGAACACCTTGATGTTCAGCTCAACGCCTTCTTTCGCCAGCGCCGGCTTCACGAATTCGAGGATTTCCGCGTGGGGTACGGCTGTGGCGGCAACGCTCAGGCTCTCGGCCTGGGCGGAAAAGGCTGCCAGGGCAGCAACGGCTACGATCAGTTTTTTCATCATGGAGCTCCTTGTGGGATCAGCCTGCGGCAGCGGGTAGCTGCCCTGCGGGGCTGTCTATTTACGAGAAAAATGCACCACCAGCTTGTCGCCAGCGGTTTGCAGAATTTGTACGAGCACCAGCAGCAGGACCACGGTGACCAGCATCACGTCGGGCTGATAGCGCTGGTAGCCGTAACGCACGGCCAGGTCGCCGAGGCCGCCACCGCCGATCAAACCGCTCATGGCGGTGTAGGACACCAGGGTGATTGCCGTCACCGTGGTGGCGGCAATAATGCCGGGCAGGGCCTCGGGCAATAGCGCATTGACCACGATTTGCCGGGTGGTCGCGCCCATGGCCTGGGTCGCTTCGATGATGCCGCGGTCCACTTCACGCAGGGCGGTTTCCACCAGACGGGCGAAAAATGGCGTGGCCCCCACCACCAGTGGCGGGATGGCCCCCGCGACGCCCAGTGAGGTGCCGGTGACGATCACGGTGAACGGGATCATCACGATCAGCAGGATCACGAACGGCACCGAACGTAAAATATTCACCAGCAGCGACAGCACGCCATACAGGGCTTTCTGCTCGAACATCTGCCGTGGGCTGGTGAGAAACAGCAGCACGCCCAGCGGTAGGCCGAGCAGCACGGTGAACAGCATGGAGCCACCGAGCATGCTCAGGGTGTCGAGGCTGGCATAGCCAATCTCCGTCCAGTCGACGTTCGGCAGCAGGCGAGTGAGTAAGGCGTCCATTAGCGCAGCACCTCCAGGTGTACGTCGGCGGCGGTAAAGCGTGCCAGTGCCGCGTCCATGTCACCGCCGTTCAGGGCAATGGTCAGCTGGCCATAGGGAGTGTCTTTGATGCGGTCGATACGCCCGGCGAGGATGCTGTAATCCACCCCGGTTTCCCGGGCGATGGTGCCCAGCAGCGGCGCGTAGGTGGCCTCGCCCTGAAAGGTCAGGCGCAGGATACGCCCGGCCACGTGGGCAAAATCATCACGCTGTTCGCTTTCGTCGATCTGCTCGTCTTCCTGGACGAAGCGCTTGCTGGTGCTGTGTTGCGGGTGCAGAAACACCTCGGCCACCGGCCCGGACTCCACGATGACGCCGGCATCCATCACCGCCACGCGGTCGCAGACGCGACGGATCACGTCCATCTCATGGGTGATCAGCACAATGGTCAGGTTCAGCTCGCGGTTGATCTCGGCCAGCAGTTGCAGCACCGAGGCCGTGGTTTGTGGGTCGAGGGCGCTGGTGGCCTCGTCACACAGCAGAATCTTCGGCTCGGTGGCCAGGGCGCGAGCGATACCGACGCGCTGTTTCTGTCCGCCGGAAAGCTGGGCCGGGTATTTGTTGGCGTGATCCTGCAGGCCAACACGGGCCAGCAACTCGGCGACGCGGGCGTCGATGGCGCTGCGCGGCAGTTCGCCGGCCAGTTTCAGCGGCAAGGCAACGTTGTCGGCCACGGTCTTGGATGACAGCAGGTTGAAGTGCTGAAAGATCATCCCGACTTGTTGGCGGAAACGCCGCAGGCCATTGGCATCGAGGGCGGTCACGTCTTCGCCGTCGATCTCGATGCGCCCACCAGTCGGCTCTTCCAGGCGATTGATCAGGCGCAGCAGGGTACTTTTACCCGCGCCGGAATGGCCGATGATGCCAAACACTTCGCCACGGGCGATGTGCAGGTCGCTTGGCTGCAAAGCGGTGATGTCCTGGCCACTGACGCGGTACGCCTTGTGGACCTGATGAAAGTTGATCACGCGTTAAACCTTTTGGGTTTCAGAGTTGCCGGGTAGGCATAAACGGTCGGCTAGTCTACCCGGCACTGTTTAGGCCGCAAAAATCTTTGTAGGCCTATGGTTATAGCTAAATCGCATTAAGCACTGGGCTGCTTCGCCCAGTGTAGTCAGGGCCAATGCAAACGACCGGGCAAGCCCGGTCGTTGGTCGACCCCGGCGCGTGTCTAGCGCTTGGGGCTCAGTACCAACTGCGGCACTTGGGTCGGCTTGATCACCTGGCTGATGCGCGGGCTGAAGTGTGGGTCCAGGCGCTTGATGCGGGCATTGAGCAGGGATGCGACCCAGGGGAAATCCTTGGTCTGGCGCACTTCGATGCGTACCGCACAGTTGAATGCGACCACATCGGCCGCCACGCCATCGAGCAGGCTGCGCAGGCGCTCATTGTCCTGACTGTCCAGCATCGGCATGCCGATCACGCTGCTGCTGGCCGTCGGGTTGATCAGCTTGGCCTGTGGTTTGGCGGGTGCTGTCGCGGGCGGCGAGCTTGGAAGCTGGGTGGCTTGAGCGGAGGCTGCCTGACGCTCGGCTGCCAGCCGCAGTTGCCGCGCCTGCTCCAGGCGGGCAGCCTCTGCCCGGCTAGCCGCTTGATCGTTGGCGCGGCGCTGCTGCTCGGCCGCAACCCGCTCGGCCTCGCGGGCTTGGACAATGGCGCCATCCAGGCCAGTGGTCAGCGCGGGTGCCTGAGGCATCAGGCTGCGGGCGCGGCTGAGGGCTTTGGTGGCGCTGTCCAGGTCGCCGGCTTGCAGGGCTTTCTGGCCTTGCGCCAAGTGGACCTCGGCAAGCTGGCGCTGGTATTGCTCCAGTCGTGTGTCACCGGCGGCGCGCTGCTGCAGGGCGCCGAGCTGGCTTTCGGCGCCGCTCAGGTCGCCATTGCTGAGGCTTTGTTCGAGCTGGCGAAAGGCGCTGACCAGGTCATCCACTGGCAGGTTGGCGGGTTGTGGCGCGCTCTGGCAGCCGACCAGCAGCAGAACCAGCAGCAGAGGGAAACCACGGAAAACGAACGACTTCATCACTGCGCGTCTCGGATTGTGCAAAAAACGCGCAAGTTTACACTGCGCTCGATGGCATCACCAACAGTTCAGGCCGTTCGCCGTGGCAGGGCGAACGAAAGCAAAAACAGGCTGGCGGCAGAGACCACGATGGACGGCCCGGCCGGGGTGTCTTGAAACCACGACAGGCTGAGGCCGCCGCAGACCGCAACAATCCCCAGCAGGCTGGCGCCGAAGGCCATCTGTTCCGGGGTGCGGGCATGGCGCTGGGCGGCGGCGGCCGGAATGATCAGCAGTGAAGTGATCAGCAGTACGCCAACAATCTTCATCGCCACGGCAATCACCACCGCGATCAGCAGCATCAGGCTCAGGCGAATCGCCGCCACTGGCAGGCCTTCGACCCTGGCCAGTTCCTCGTGCACGGTGATGGCCAGCAGCGGTCGCCACAGCAGTGCCAGCAGCAGCATGACCAGTGCGCTGCCACCGACTATCCAGGCCAGGTCAATGGGGCCGACGGCCAGCAGGTCGCCGAACAGGTAGCCCATCAGATCGATGCGCACATCCTGCATAAAGCTCAACACCACCAGACCCAGCGACAGGGTGCTGTGGGCGAGAATCCCGAGCAGGGTGTCAGAGGCCAGCGGTTGGCGGCTTTGCAGGGTCACCAGCAACACCGCCAGCAGCACGCAACCCACCGTCACCGCCAGCATCGGGCTGACATCCAGCATCAGACCGAGGGCCACGCCGAGGAGTGCGGCATGCGAGAGCGTGTCGCCAAAATAGGCCATGCGCCGCCACACCACGAAGGAGCCAAGCGGCCCGGCGACCAGCGCCAGAGCCAGACCTGCGAGCAGGGCATTGAGGAGAAAATCAGCCATGCTTGCAGCCATCTCCGTGGATATGCGGTTTAACCGGGCCTTTGATGCTCAGGCCCGATGCGCTGTCGCTGACCACCGCGCCGTGCAGGTCGTGGGCATGGTCGTGATGGTGGGTGTAAATTGCCAGGCTCTTGGCGTCCTGGCCGAACAGCTCGACGAAGGCCGGGTCGAAGCTGACCTGCTCCGGGTGGCCGGAGCAGCACACATGGCGATTCAGGCACACCACTTGATCGGTGGTGCTCATGACCAAATGTAGGTCGTGGGACACCATCAGCACCCCGCAGCCATAGCGGTCGCGCAGTTGGGTGATCAGCCGGTACAGCTCGGCCTGGCCGGCGACATCGACGCCCTGCACGGGCTCGTCGAGCACCAGCAGTTCGGGCTCACGCAGCAAGGCGCGGGCCAGCAGTACGCGCTGCAACTCACCACCGGAGATGCTTTGCAGCGGACTGTCGATGACCTGTTCCGCGCCGACTTCGGCCAGCGCTGCCAGCGCGCGCGCGCGGTCGACACCGGGCACCAGGCGCAGAAAGCGCAGCACCGAAAGCGGCAAGGTGGCATCCACGTGAAGTTTTTGCGGCATATAGCCGATGCGCAGCTTGGCTTTGCGCCAGACGCTGCCGCTATGCGGTTTGAGCAAACCGAGCACGGCGCGCACCAGGGTGGTTTTGCCCGCGCCGTTGGGGCCGATCAGGGTGACGATTTCGCCGGGTTTGACGCTCAGCTGCACGTCTTGCAGTACATGTTGCCCGGCGAAGGTCACGCCTACCCCTTCAAGACGGATCAAGGCCGCGCTCATGGCTGCTCCTGGCAGCCCGAGCACAGGCCGACCACTTCCACCGTCTGGTTCTCCACGACAAAGCCGACACCGGCAGCACTGCTGACAATAGCGTCGCTGATCGCCGCTTGCTCCAGCTCGATGGCTGCACTGCAGGCGCGGCAGATCAGAAACTGGCCCTGGTGGGCGTGTTCCGGGTGGCTGCAACCCACAAAGGCGTTCAGTGACGAAATACGGTGCACCAGGCCGTTCTCCAGAAGGAAATCCAGCGCGCGGTATACGGTTGGTGGCGCGGCGCGGCGCCCGTCTGCCTCGCTCAGCACGCCGAGGATGTCATAGGCACCCAGCGGCTTGTGGCTTTGCCATACCAGTTCCAGCACGCGTTTGCGCAGGGTGGTCAGGCGCAGGCCTTGACGCGTGCAGATGCTTTCGGCCTCGGCCAGGGCATGGCTGACGCAATGGGAGTGGTCGTGTGGGCGTGAAGCCAGAGGGGCTTGAGTCATGGGCAACGACGAATAAGGTGAGAGACGTTATTATATTACCCGTTCCTTCCCGTTTGAGTGCTCCCCGTGTTGCGTCTTTTTTCCGCTGTTTGCCTGTTGTTCGTCTCTTTTTTCCTCAGTTGCGTGGCTCAAGCCCAGGTGCGCGTGCTGACCAGCATCAAACCGCTGCAACTGATTGCCGCGGCGGTGCAGGACGGCGTTGGTCAGCCTGAGGTGCTATTGCCACCGGGTGCTTCGCCGCACCATTACGCCCTGCGCCCTTCCGATGTGCGCAGCGTGCAGGAGGCTGAGTTGCTGTACTGGGTTGGCCCCGACCTGGAAGCCTTCCTGCCGCGGGTGCTGAGTGGTCGCGCCAAAGCCAGCGTACAGACGCAGGACCTGCCGGGCATGAGCTTGCGTCATTTTGGCGAAGGCCAGGATGAGGAGCATGCCGGACATGCCGGACATGCCGGGCATGAGAGTGAGCATGCGTTCGATGAGCATGATCATGCCCATCGCCCGGGCAGCCTGGATGCGCATCTGTGGTTGCTGCCGGCCAACGCGCGGGTGATTGCGCGCAAGATGGCGGCTGATCTGTCCTTGGCCGACCCGGCCAATGCCGCGCGTTATCAGGCGAACGTCGACGCGTTTGAACAGCGTCTGGATGCACTGGACGAGCGCCTGAAAGCCCGCCTGAAGGGCTTGGCTGGCAAGCCCTATTTCGTGTTTCACGAAGCCTACGATTACTTCGAGGCGGCCTATGGCCTCAAGCACGCTGGGGTGTTCAGTGTATTGGGTGAGGTGCAGCCAGGCGCTAAGCACGTGGCTGCCATGCGTGAGCGCTTGCAACAGGCCGGGCCAACCTGTGTATTCAGCGAACCGCCGCTGCTGCCGCGCCTGGCGAAAACCCTGACTGCCGGCCTGCCGGTCACGCTGGCTGAAATGGACGCCATGGGCGGCAGCTTGCCGGTGGATGCTCGGGGCTACGAGACCCTGTTGGAAAACCTGGCGGGCGAGTTAGCAGGTTGCCTGGAGGCGCTATAGCTCGCCCTGGGTTCTCTAGAAGGCGAACGGCAGCGCCAGCTCGACCTGCTGGCGCTGCGCCAGGCGGCGCTGGAACTCGCCCGGATCATGGATCAGCACCTCCTGGCCGGCGAAGGACTCGGCGGCAATCAGGCGCGACAGCCAGAAGCGTACGCAGGCGATACGCAGCATCGCTGGCCACAGTTCGGCTTCAGAGGCGGTAAAGGGGCGTAGCGCCGCATAAGCGCCGAGAAACGCCTGGGCGCGCTTGAGGTCGAGGCTGCCGTCCTCATGCGAGCACCAGTCATTCAGGGCGATCGCCAGGTCATAGAGCATCGGCCCCGAGCAGGCGTTGTAGAAGTCGATCACCCCGGCCAGATGGTTGCCGTCGAACAACACGTTGTCGCGGAACAGGTCGGCATGCAGATTGGCCTGGGGCAAGGCAAGAATGCGTGGCTTGAGGTCGTGAATTTCCGCCAACGCATCACGCAGCAAGGGCAACTGCTCATCGGGCAATTGCAAGGCCAGGCTTGGCCCCTCATTTAGCATCCAGTCCAGACCGCGATCACTCTTGCGCGGCAGCGGCTGGTTGCGCGTGGCCAGGTGAATGCGCGCCAGCAGTGCGCCGACTTCCTGGCAGTGATGCGCGTTGGCCGTTTGTACGTGCTTGCCGGCCAGGCGCGGCTGCAGCAGCGCGGGTTTCTCCGCCAGGCTGCGCAGCGCTTCGCAGTCGGCCGTGCGCAGGGCATAGGGCACCGGCAGGCCGGCGTCGTGCAGCACGTCGAGCAGTTCGATAAAGAACGGCAGGTCGGCGCTGGGGCCGCGCTCGATCAGGGTCAGAACGAACTCGCCCTGCTCCAGGCTGACGAAGAAATTGCTGTTCTCGCTGCCCGCAGCAATCCCCTGGAAGTCGCGCAAGCGACCCAGGCCATAGGGGGCAAGAAAATCCTCGAGCTCGTGGCGCTCAAGCGGGGTAAACACTGACATCGCGGAACTGCCCTATTACCAGCTAAAGATTTCCCAGGCCGGGATCAGCATGTCCGGGCTGTCCGAGCGGACGAAGTTGCCATCGCTGCCATCGGCGCGTACCAGAAAGTACGGCTTGCCGCCTTTTGGGATGACTTTCACGGCGTAGAGAAAGCCGTTGACCCGGTATTCGTGGATGGTGCGATCACCCTCCTGGCGAATGGTGACATCCGGGTCGGCCGAGACAGGATCTTCGGCTTGAGCGGTCAGAGTGGTGAATGCCAGCAGGCTGGCCAGCAGCAGGCGATTGAGTACGCGCATGGTAACCTTGCTCCTTTGATTGCAATGATGCGGCCATTCTACCGCCGCCCCCGCCGAAAAGGTTGATCCTGCTCATGAGCCAAGCTCCTCTCGTTCTGGTTGACGGTTCTTCTTACCTGTACCGGGCCTTCCACGCACTGCCGCCGCTGACCACGTCCAAGGGCTTGCCGACGGGGGCGGTGAAGGGCGTGTTGAACATGCTCAAGAGCCTGCGCAAGCAGTATCCGCAAAGCCCGTTTGCCGTGGTGTTTGATGCCAAGGGCGGGACGTTTCGCGATGAGATGTTTGCCGAGTACAAAGCCAACCGCCCGTCGATGCCGGACGAATTGCGGGTACAGATCGAGCCGCTGCACGCCAGCGTCAGGGCCATGGGTTATCCGTTGCTCTGTGTCGAGGGCGTTGAGGCCGATGACGTGATCGGCACCCTGGCCCGTCAGTGCGCCGCCGAAGGGCGCGATGTGGTGATTTCCACCGGCGACAAGGACATGGCCCAACTGGTGTGTCCGCACGTGACGCTGGTCAACACCATGACCGGCAGCGCGTACGACATAGAAGGGGTGAAAACCAAGTTCGGCGTCGGCCCTGAGTTGATCATCGATTACCTGGCGCTGATGGGTGACAAGGTCGACAACATTCCCGGCGTGCCGGGCGTGGGTGAGAAGACTGCACTGGGCTTGCTGGTCGGCGTCGGTGGCGGTCTGGATGTGCTCTACGCCAACCTCGACAAGGTGCCGGAGCTGCCGATTCGCGGGGCCAAAAACCTGCCGGCCAAGCTCACCGAACACAAGGAAATGGCCTACCTGTCCTATGCCCTGGCGACCATCAAGCTGGATGTGCCGCTGAATATCGAGGTTGAGTCGTTGCATCCTGGCGCGATGGACGTGCCGGCGCTGGTCGAGCTGTACGCCGAGCTGGAATTCAAGACCTGGCGTGATGAGTTGCTGCGCAGCAATCCTGCAGCAGCGGTTAAACCGCAGGCCAAAGCGGCCGCCGACGATCTGTTTGCCCTAGCGCCGAGCGCCAATGTTGTTGCCGAGAGCGTTGCAGCGACGGTTGCCCCGGCCGCCGATGAAGCGGCTGCGGAAATGCCGACTACCGAGGCGCTGGGCGATTACCAGTGCATCCTTGATCAGGCGCAGTTCGATGTCTGGCTGGAGAAACTGCGCAATGCCGAGCTGATCGCTTTCGACACCGAAACCACCGGTTTGGATGCGCAGCAGGCGCAACTGGTGGGGTTGTCATTTGCGGTGACGGCCGGAGAAGCGGCCTATATCCCGGTGGCGCATTCTTATATGGGCGTGCCGACCCAGTTGGATCGCGACGCGGTGCTCAAGGCGCTAAAGCCGATTCTGGAAGACCCAAGCAAAGCCAAGGTTGGCCAGCACGCCAAGTACGACATCAATATCCTCGCCAATGCCAGTACGCCGATTCAGGTGCAGGGTGTGCAGTTCGACACCATGCTCGAATCCTATGTGCTGGACTCCACCGCCACCCGTCACGATATGGACAGCCTGGCGCTGAAGTACCTGGACCACAGCACGGTCCGTTTCGAGGACATTGCCGGCAAAGGCGCCAAGCAGCTGACCTTCGACCAGATTGATCTGGCCCAGGCCGCGCCCTACGCCGCCGAAGATGCCGACGTGACCCTGCGCCTGCATCAGCATCTGTGGACCAAGCTGGAAGCCGAGCCGAGCCTGGCCAAGGTGCTGCACGAAATTGAAATGCCGTTGGTGCCGGTGCTGGCGCGTATCGAGCGTCAGGGAGCACTGGTTGACGCTAACTTGCTCGGCCTGCAAAGCAACGAATTGGGTGAGAAGCTGGTGGCGCTGGAGCGTCAGGCTTTCGAGATTGCCTGCGAGGAGTTCAATCTGGCTTCGCCCAAGCAGCTTGGGGTGATTCTTTACGAGAAACTCGGGCTGCCAGTCATCAGCAAAACCGCCAAGGGCCAGGCATCCACCGCGGAGGCGGTGCTGGCCGAACTGGCCGAGCAGGATTACGAGCTGCCCAAGGTGTTGATGCAGTACCGCACCTTGAGCAAGCTCAAGAGCACCTACACCGACCGTCTGCCGGAACAGATCAACCCGCGCACCGGGCGTATTCACACCAGTTACCACCAGGCCGTCGCGGCCACCGGGCGGCTGTCGTCCACCGACCCGAACCTGCAGAACATTCCGATCCGTACCGCCGAAGGCCGGCGTATCCGTCAGGCCTTTGTCGCGCCCAAGGGTTACAAACTGCTGGCAGCGGATTATTCGCAGATCGAGCTGCGCATCATGGCCCATCTGGCCAAGGATGGAAGCCTGCTGGACGCCTTCCGCCACGGACGCGATGTGCACAAAGCCACGGCGGCCGAGGTGTTCGACGTGCCGTTGGATGAGGTCAGCACCGATCAACGGCGCAGCGCCAAGGCGATCAACTTCGGTTTGATCTATGGCATGAGCGCCTTCGGTCTGGCCAAGCAGATTGGCTGCGACCGCAAGCAAGCGCAGGCCTATATCGATGTGTATTTCGCCCGTTATCCCGGCGTGCTGGCCTATATGGAGCGTACCCGCGCCCAGGCTGCCGAGCAGGGCTTTGTCGAAACACTGTTCGGTCGCCGTTTATACCTGCCGGATATTCATGCGAAGAACCAGGCGCTGCGCAAAGGCGCCGAACGTACGGCAATCAACGCGCCGATGCAGGGCACGGCGGCCGACATCATCAAGCGTGCCATGGTCACGGTCGATGGCTGGTTGAGTGAGTCTGGTCTGGATGCCAGGGTTATCTTGCAGGTGCACGATGAACTGGTGCTGGAGGTGCGCGAGGACCTGGTCGAGCAAGTGAGCGAGCAGATCAAACCGCTGATGGGCAATGCCGCCGAACTGGATGTGCCGTTGCTGGTAGAGGTCGGTGTAGGCGCCAACTGGGACGAGGCGCATTAATACCGGGTTGCCCGCAGTTACCGACTGTTGAAGTGGAAGATTTATTTTGGCTATGAGTGCGCACGTGCTTATAGCCAATAAATTCTCAAGGCCCGCTGAACTTTATTCTTGTCTGCCGACTCAGAGTTTATGGATGGCCTAGACCGCCATTCAATGCTCCTTGTTGTGTTAAGTGTTGGCAGACATCTGGACCCCGCCCTAGCGGTTCAGACGCTTAAACCCCGAACTTCCCTCCCCCATAGAGGTTCGGGGTTTTTTTTATGTTCAATATTCCAGGTGGGCGCGGCTTAGGCTTCTGTCTCGTCATCATCTGGCAGGGCAAATTCGCCCAGTTGCATCCATTCAGCCAGTACGGCTTGGGCCTCTTCGATGCCCATGCGCTTGGGCGCGGAAAACAGCTGGATGCTGACGCGGTCGCCCCAGCGTGCGTGAATATCCTGGCGCACCTTGAGCAGGGTGTTTTTGGCGGCACCAAACGCCAGCTTGTCGGCCTTGGTCAGGAGAATGTGCATGGGCATTTCGCTGGCTACTGACCAGTCCAGCATCAGAATGTCGAACTCGGTCAGCGGCTTGCGGATATCCATCATCAGCATCAGCCCGCGCAGGCATTCGCGGCTGCCCAGGTAGGCTTCCAGGTGTTTCTGCCAGTGCAGTTTCAGCGGGATCGGCACTTTGGCGTAGCCATAACCTGGTAGGTCAACCAGGCGGCGCTCTTCGTCCAGCTGGAAGAAATTGAGCAACTGAGTACGCCCCGGGGTCTTCGAGGTACGCGCCAGGCTGGCGTGAGTCAGGGTATTCAGGGCGCTGGACTTACCGGCATTGGAACGCCCGGCAAAGGCCACTTCATGGCCGAAATCCTCCGGACACTGGTCGACTTTAGCCGCGCTAATAAGGAACGTGGCTTGCTGGCACAGGCCGATAATCGGGTTCTTGGGTTGCATCTGGATATCCGTGAGGCGAGCGTAGGGTGGCGTTTCAGGCGCGATGCCCTTGCGACATTTGCGCGCAACCTGCCTGTTAGCGCATCGCGCGGCAAGCTGCGTCGTTTCCGTTTCAATGACGCCAGTATATAATGGCGCAGATTTTGTGTGCGCTTTCTCCCGTTATTGGTTAAGTGTTCACGGGAACGATTTAGATCATCTGCCCGTAGAAAGCAGAACGTTCCTCTCCCTGATGAGGTTGATCTGATGAAAAACTTGCTGATTGCAGCCAGTGTATTGATGCTGTCGTGGGGTGCGCAGGCTGCACAGGACCCCGAAGCCGTTTATGCGCGTGCTTGTGGTGTTTGCCATAACGGGCAGATCCCGACAGCGCCGCAAAAGGGCGACAAGGCTGCCTGGGAGCCGCGACTGGCCAAAGGCACCGATGCATTGGTGCAGAGTGTGACCAATGGTTTGGGTGCCATGCCGCCACGTGGGCTGTGCATGGACTGCTCGGCCGAGGATTACCAAGCCGTCATCAAGTTGATGACCGAGTAAACCCGGCTTATAAACTCTTTCTCTTAGCCGTAAATTGGATTAGCTGATGAACAAAGTACTCGTGAGTCTGCTGTTGACCCTGGGCATCACTGGCCTGGCACATGCCGCAGGCAATGCTGAAGCTGGTCAGGGTAAGGTTGTTGTATGTGGTGCTTGCCATGGTGCCGATGGCAACAGCGCAGCCCCGAACTTCCCGAAACTGGCTGGTCAAGGCGAGCGTTACTTGCTTAAGCAGCTGAACGACATCAAATCCGGTGCGCGCCCGGTGGTAGAAATGACCGGCTTGCTGGACAACCTCAGCGACCAGGACCTGGAAGACATCTCGGCTTACTTTGCCAGCCAGAAGATGAGTGTTGGCGCTGCCGACCCCAAGTTGGTCGAGCGTGGTGGCGAGCTGTTCCGTGGCGGCAAGCTGGCTGAGGGCATGCCGGCCTGCACGGGCTGCCATTCGCCGAACGGCGCTGGTCTGGATGCGGCCGGTTACCCACAACTGGGTGGCCAGCATGCGACCTACGTGGCCAAGCAGCTGACCGACTTCCGCGAAGGCAACCGCACCAATGACGGCGACAGCATGATCATGCGTTCGATCGCCGCCAAGCTGAGCAACAAAGACATCGAAGCGGTTTCCAGCTTTATCCAGGGTCTGCATTGATCCTGTAACAAAGCGACATGCAGTGATTGAATTAGGGTGGCCAAGGCCACCCTTTTTCGTTCTGCTCATCGCTACAATGCACGGAACCCCAGTTTGCCTGGCGGGTCGAACCTCGGTTCGTCACCACGCACCGTCTATAGCCAAGGAGTAACGCATGCGTAACCTGATCCTCAGTGCCACTCTCGTCACCGCCAGCCTGTTTGGGCTGAGCGCTCACGCCGAGCCGATTGAAGCCGGCAAGCAATATGTTGAGCTGAACAACCCGGTGGCGGTTGCCAAGCCGGGCAAGATCGAAGTGGTGGAGTTGTTCTGGTACGGCTGTGGCCATTGCTACAAGTTCGAAGACACCATCAACCCGTGGGTCAAAACGCTACCGGAAGACGTCAATTTTGTACGCATCCCGGCCATGTTCGGCGGTATGTGGAACGTCCACGGCCAGCTGTTTATCACCCTTGAGGCGATGAAGGTTGAGCACAAGGTGCATGCTGCAGTATTCGACGCTATCCACGTGCAGGGCAAGAAACTCGCTACCCCTGAAGAAATGGCAGATTTTCTCGCGGTTGAAGGCGTCGACAAGGATGCGTTCCTCAAGACCTACAACTCCTTTGGCGTGAAGAGCCAGTTGGAGAAAGCCAAGAAGCTGGCAGCGGCTTATCAGATCACCGGCGTGCCGACGATGATTGTGGGCGGCAAGTATCGCTTCGATATCGGCAGCTCGGGTGGCCCGCAGCAAACGCTGGAAGTGGCTGATCACCTGATCGCCAAAGAACGTGCAGCGCAGTAATCGGCTGCGCGGATAAGGCATAAATGCTCAGGCGCTGGCCCGCCAGGCGCACGATTGACCTGTGCAACCCACAGGTCAATCCGGGTTGCGTGGGGGATGACTGGCCACAGAGTGGCAGCCTGCGCTTGCTCAGCTTCAATATCCAGGTGGGTATCAGTACCCAGCGTTATCATCACTACCTGACGCGCAGCTGGCAGCATTTGCTGCCGCATGCCGGGCGTAGCGGCAATCTGCAACGGATTGGCGACTTGCTCGGCGACTTTGATCTGGTTGCGCTGCAGGAAGTCGACGGCGGTAGCCTGCGTTCTGGCTATGTCAATCAGGTCGAGCACCTGGCACACCTGGGTGCTTTCCCCTACTGGTATCAGCAACTCAACCGTAATCTCGGGCGTTTCGCGCAGCACAGTAACGGCGTGCTCAGCCGCCTGCGGCCCAGCCTGCTTGAAGATCACCCGCTGCCCGGTCCGCCTGGGCGTGGGGCCATGTTGTTGCAACTGGGCGAAGGGCCGGATGCGGTGGCCGTGGTGATGATGCACCTGTCCCTTGGCGCGCGCACCCGCACCCGCCAGTTGGCCTATATCCGCGAACTATTGAGTGGCTACCGGCATCAGGTGCTGATGGGTGACATGAACACCCACGCCAATGACTTGCTGCAGCATTCGCCGCTGCGCGATCTGGATCTGTTTGCGCCACAGGTCGAGGCCACCTTCCCCAGTTGGCGTCCTCAACGTTGTCTTGACCATATTCTGCTTAGCTCCGGCTTGTCGCTGGAGCGTTGCGAGGTGTTGTCGCAGCCGATTTCCGATCATTTACCCGTGGCGGTGCAAATTCGCCTGCCCACTTCACTCTATGGGCCGGCAACGCCTATGCTGATTGAGCCTTGAACGTGGATTGCGACCATGACCGATGATGCCCAGCGCTGGAAAAACAAGTACCTCGAAAGCCTGGAACAGCAAGAGAAACTCGAACGCCGCTGGGAGGCTCGGCTCGACCTGCTAAGGCGCGGGTTGGTGCGCAGCTCGCTGGCAGCGGAGGGCAGTGACAAATCGGTCGACCAGTGCATGCAGGAGTTGCGCGATATTCTACGCCGCGACGACATCGACGCTGGCCTGTCTGCCTTGATTCCGCGCCTGGAAAGAGCCGTACTGGATTCTGAAAAGAGTCGTCAGGATCGACTGGATCTGAACGTCTCCGGAGTCACCAGTCTGACCGATCAGCTGCTCGCCCTAGAGCCACCGCGCGAGGTGCGCAAGGCGCTCAAACAATTTGCCCGGCGCATCGAAGAGCGCGCCAGCCAACCTCGTGAGCTACCCGCGCTGCTCAGTGAATTGAGTCGTCTGCAACAACAGGCTCTGGCCGCATTCGAGGGTGAGCCTGGTACGGCTCGTCCGGGCTTGTTGCAGCGTCTGTTCGGTGGCAAAGAGGCCGCGCCCAGTGCCTCTGCGGGTAGCGAGGCAGCTCAAGTCGATGCTGTGCAGCCCATCGTCCCAGGTGTTGCTTCGTTACCCGAAGATTCGCCTGCTGCGCAGCCGCAGCCGCAGCCGCAGCCGCAGCCGGTTCCGCGCAGCGCCGAGAGCGAGTCGGAGTCCGCAGGCCCGGCCGCAGCGCAAGCCATGGGCGAAGCCGCCTTGCCCGGCGTTGCGGCGTTGGTGCCGCACCCAGCCTTGGTCGCCGACGTGCCTGCGCCAAGCACGGGTTCGGGCGATCCTGCCTACGCCCTGCCGGAAATCCCCGAACCGGGTTACAGCGCTGTCGCTTCACATATCAGCGCCAGCCTGACGGGGCTACTCGATGAGTTGGAGTTGCCGGAGCGTCATCAGCCGCAGGGTGAAGCCTTGCGCCAGCGGGTACAGGGAGGCTTGAACTGGTACGAACTGGTGGCGGTGCTGGACGACCTGGCGGTGCTGGTGCTGGCTGTCACCGACAGCGGGCAGCGCGAGTTTGCCAGTTACCTGAAACAGTTGAATGAACGCCTGGCCTCTTTTCTCAGCACTCTCAGCGAGGCCCATGATGGTTACAGCGAGTCTGTGGAGAGCGCTCGCAGCTTCAATCAGGAATTGCGTGAACAGGTCAGTGGCTTACAGGCCAGCGTGCAGGATGCGATCGATCTGCCGACCCTCAAGCAATCACTGGAGGCCCGCCTGGATGGTCTGCTCAGCACGGTCAGCGAGCACCAGAAACTCCGCGACGGCCATGAAGAGCAAGTGGCGCAGCGCCTGCAAAGCCTGACCCAGAAAGTGGCTGATATGGAGCAGGAAGCGCAGAGTTTCCGCGATCACCTCGAAGAACAGCGGCAGAAAGCCTTGGTCGACCCGCTGACAGGCTTGCTCAATCGTGCCGGTTGGAGCGAGCGCCTGGAGTTGGAGATGGCGCGCTGGAAACGCTATGGCGGCGAGCTGCTGCTGGCGGTGTTGGATATCGATCACTTCAAACGAATCAACGATAGCTACGGCCACCTGGCGGGAGATAAGGTCCTGAAGATCATCGCCGGGGAGTTGAACAAGCGGCTGCGTAAAACCGACTTTATTGCGCGTTTCGGCGGCGAGGAGTTTGTACTGCTGATTCCCTCGACGCCGCTGGAGGGTGGTCAGCAGCTGCTACAAACCCTGCTGGATGGTGTTGAGCAGTGTCCGTTCCACTTTCGCGGCGAGCGCGTCACCATCACCTTGTCGGCGGGTCTTACCGCGTTTAGCAACGCGGAAGACAGCGACAAGGTCTTCGAACGGGCCGATCAGGCGCTGTACCGTGCCAAGGGTGGCGGGCGCAATCGCGTCGAACTGAGTTGAGTGCGCGTGGCTCAGGCCACCGCGTGCAGGTAGGGTTTCCAGCTTTCCGGGATGCTGTCCAGCTGCGGGTAACCGAGGCTGCGCAAATGTCCGCCGGCGAGCAGGAAGGGCGTATGGCGCAGCGCCTGCGGCACATCACGCAGCTCCGGTAGCCAGAGGCTGACATAGCGTGCCTCGGGGTCGTACTCACGGGCCTGGCGGAGGGCATTGAATGCCCGGTTATGCCGTGGATCGTTACCCACGCCGGCCAGGTAGGCCCAGTTACCCCAGTTGCTGGCGGCGTCGTAATCAATCAGGTGTTCCTCGAACCAGGCAGCACCCTGGCGCCAGTCCTGCTGCAGGTCATTGATCAGATAGCTGGCGACGACCTGACGTCCACGATTGGACATAAAGCCGGTGGCGGCCAGCTCGCGCATATTGGCATCCACCAGCGGCATGCCGGTGCGCCCGCGTGACCAGTCCTGAAAGCGTTGGTCCAGCTGCCGGGGTGCATGCTCAGCGGTTTTTAGGCCGCTGGCCTTGAACAGCGCACTGCCATGTCGCAGCAGAGTCCAGCGAAAGAAATCCCGCCAGAGCATCTCGACCCACAGCCAGTGGGTCGAGTCATTGCGTTTGTACTGTGCCTCGTGACGGCGTAGCTCGGCGACGACCCGGCGTGCCGACAAGCTGCCATTGGCCAGCCAGGGCGAGAATTTCGATGAATACTCGCTGCCGATCATGCCGTTGCGGGTGTCTTTGTATTGCCGCACCCCCTGGGTTTTCCACAGATAGTCGCGCAGTCGGGCGAGAGCCGCCGGCTCGCCACCGGAAAACGGAAAGGCATTGGCGGGTACGCTGAGTGGCTCACCGAGGCCCAGCTGCGAGAGCGTTGGTAGCGGTTGCATCAGGGCCAGCGCGCCATCGGGCAAGCCGGGTAGCCGATCCGGTGCATGCCGCGGCTGGAAGACCTGCAAGCGCTCTTCTACAAGGCTGCGGAAGCGGCTGAACACATGGGGCAGCTGTTCGAGTGCAAAGGGCAGCTCTTCGGGGCGTAGCAGGTGGTTGGCCGGTAATTGCTGGACGGATATGCCAAGGCTGTCGAGTTGCTGAGCGACACGCTCAACCTGAGCGCGCTCCTCTGGCGCAATCTCTTCCAGGGTGAGAACCTGATCCAGGTTGAACTGGACGGCCAGTTGCTTAATGGCCTGTTCGGGCGAGCCGATAATCAGCAACAGGTGTGAGCCGCGTTGGCGCAACTCACTCTCCAATGCCAGCAAGCTCTCCAGCAGAAATCGGGTGCGGTGCACGCCCATGCGGCGCATGCCAGAGGCGTTGAGCTGGAGCAACTCGGGGTCCAGTACATACACTGGCAGCAGGCACTGCGCCGCCAGGCCCGCCTGCAGTGCGGGGTGGTCGTCAAGGCGGAGGTCCTGTTTGAACCACAGCAGTGCGCGCATTGTTTTGATCTCCCAATCAGTACAATAGCTATACACAAATCCGTGTCTGTACAGGTTTTAGTCTAGCAGCGCCGGCTGCTATTTGCTCAGACAGTCGACCAGCGCGACGGTTCTGCCTGATCAAAGGCGTTTTCTGCGGCGGTTGGCCCTACACTCTGCTGATCTGTTGAGGAGTGTTTCATGGACATTTTTGGTATCGCCGTGTTGATCTTTCTGGTCACCGATCCCTTCGGCAATATCGCCATCTTTATCGCGGCGCTGAAAAACGTCCCGGGCAAACGACGGTTGTGGGTGGCTGCGCGTGAGCTGTTGTTTGCGCTGGCGTTGTTGCTGCTGTTTTTGACCTTTGGTGACAAAGTACTCAGCGCTCTGGGCCTGTCGCGGGAGGCAACTGCGATTGCCGGCGGTATCATCCTGTTCGTGATCGCCATGCGCCTGATCTTCCCCAGCCCCCAGGGTGTGTTGGGTGATGTGCCGGATGGCGAGCCGATGTTGGTGCCGCTGGCCACCCCGGCGGTGGCCGGGCCCTCTGCGCTGGCGGTATTGATGACCCTGCGCAATACCCACGACGGGCCGCTCTGGGAACTCTATGCCGCGGTGCTACTGGCCTGGGCGGCGACCGCATTTATTCTGTTGCAGGCCTCGTTGCTGCAGCGTTTTCTCGGACCCCGCGGGTTGACCGCAGTGGAGCGACTGATGGGCATGCTGTTGATCATGCTCAGCGTCGATATGCTGTTGGATAACCTGCAAAGCGTGTTGCATATCACCCCATGAGAGTTTTCTTCCTGAGTCTGCTGTGCCTGCTGATCAGCGGTTGCAGCTCTGGCCTGCGTGTCGATGACAGTTACACCGCCGTTGGCCAGAACAGCCGTGTGCAGTACATCGTGTTGCACTACACCTCAACCGACCTGGCGCGCTCGCTGCAATTGCTGACCGAAGAAGAGGTCAGCAGTCATTACCTGATTGGCGATGCGCCGGCGACCATCTACCGCCTGGTCGACGAAAACCGCCGGGCCTGGCATGCCGGGGTGAGCGAGTGGCAGGGGCGTACCTGGCTGAATGGCACCACCATTGGTATTGAGCTGGTTAATCAGGGCTTTTATGACGGCCCCAGCGGACGCTACTGGCAGCCTTTTGCCCCTGCGCAGATCGACGCGCTGATAGTGCTGCTCAAGGACATCATGCAGCGCCACCAGCTGCCTCCCGGCAGCATCATTGCGCACAGTGATATCGCACCGCAGCGCAAGGTTGATCCGGGCCCGCTGTTCCCCTGGAAGCGCCTTGCCGAGGCAGGCCTGCTGCCCTGGCCAGACGCGGCGAAAGTGGCGCGCCAGCAGGCGCTGTTCAGCACCAGCGTGCCGAGTGTGCAGTGGTTTCAGGAGCAGCTTGCACGCCAGGGGTACGCGGTGCCGCGGCATGGTGAGCTGGATCAGGCCACGCGCAACGTAATCGCGGCCTTGCAGATGAAGTACCGCCCGGCACGCTATGACGGCGAGCCGGATGCCGAGACGGCAGCGCTATTGGTGGTGTTGGCCGAGATGGCTGCACAGCACTGAGCAGGCGTATCGAGTGCTGATGGCTAGCAACCGCCGAGACAGGGTCTGTCTCGGCGGTTTTTTATGTGTACCAGTTCGCTTCTAGACTGTGCGTTCGCCAATCGTTCTGCTAATGCTGTTTTGTCGGGAAATGTATACAAAGTTGTAGCCAAGAGGTTTTTGTTTTGTCTACATTGTCGGGACAAGAACAACAGCGAGAACCTCAGCATGACGATTTCACCTGTTACGCCGTCTTCCGCGTCGCGTCCGGAAGACGAAAACCTTGGTGTTGGCGCCAACCTCGCCTATGGCCTGCAGCATGTGCTGACCATGTACGGCGGCATCGTAGCTGTGCCCTTGATCGTGGGGCAGGCGGCAGGCCTGTCGCCGGCTGACATCGGTTTGTTGATTGCCGCCTCACTGTTTGCCGGTGGCCTGGCAACCCTGTTGCAAACCCTCGGGCTGCCGTTCTTCGGCTGTCAGTTGCCGCTGGTGCAGGGCGTGTCCTTTGCCGGCGTGGCGACCATGATCGCGATCCTTGGCAGCGGCGGTGCCGGTGGTTTGCCGGCGGTGTTTGGCGCGGTAATCGCGGCGTCATTTATTGGCTTGCTGATAACTCCGGTGTTCTCGCGGATCACCAAGTTCTTTCCCCCGCTGGTAAACGGCATTGTGATTACCATCATCGGTTTGACCCTGATGCCGGTGGCCGCCCGTTGGGCCATGGGGGGTAACAGCCAGGCGGCGGATTTTGGCAGCATGGCCAACATCGGCCTGGCGGCACTGACCCTGGTGACGGTGCTGGTGCTGAGCAAATTGGGTAGCTCAAGCATTTCGCGTCTGTCGATTCTGCTGGCCATGGTCATCGGCACCCTGGTGGCCGTGGCACTGGGTATGGCGGATTTCTCCAAGGTCACCGAAGGGCCGATGATGGCACTGCCCAGCCCCTTCCACTTCGGCATGCCGACCTTTCATGTGGCCGCGATTATCTCGATGCTGATCGTGATCATTGTCACCCTGGTGGAAACCTCGGCGGACATTCTCGCGGTGGGTGACATCATTGAAACCAAGGTCGATTCCAAGCGCCTGGGCAATGGCCTGCGCGCCGACATGATTTCCAGCATGTTCGCGCCGATCTTCGGTTCTTTCACCCAGAGTGCCTTCGCGCAGAACGTTGGCCTGGTGGCGGTGACTGGGGTGAAGAGCCGTTATGTGGTGGCGTCTGCGGGCTTGATTCTGCTGACCCTGGGCTTGCTGCCAGTGATGGGGCGTCTGGTGGCTGCCGTGCCAACGGCGGTGCTGGGCGGTGCCGGTGTGGTGCTGTTTGGCACTGTGGCGGCGAGCGGTATTCGCACCCTGTCCAAGGTGGATTACCGCAACAACATGAACCTGATCATCGTTGCGACTTCAATTGGCTTCGGCATGATTCCGATTGCCGCACCGACCTTCTATCACCACTTCCCGGCCTGGTTTGAAACCATTTTCCACTCGGGCATCAGCTCGGCAGCCATCATGGCGATTGTGCTGAATCTGGCGTTTAACCACTTCAAGACCGGCAACTCGGATCAGCAGTCAGTGTTTGTCGCCGGCAGCGAGCGTACCCTGCGTTACCAGGACATTGCGGCCTTGAATGATGGCGACTACTTCCGGGGTGGCAAGCTGTTCGACGCCGAGGGGAAGGAAGTGCCGCTGGTGAAAGACGCGAGCGGGCATTGAGTGGGCCACTGCGCCGCAGTGGTACGTGCGGCGCAGTGGCAACAGGATTAACTCGGACAGTCAGATTGGCAGGCGCACGTAGAATTGCGTGCCCTGGCCCACCCGCGATTTCACCCCGATAGAACCGCCGTGCAGTTGCACGATCTCCTTGCACAGCGCCAGGCCCAGGCCGGCGCCGCCTTTTTTCCGGCTGACCTGTACGAAGGGTTCGAAAATCCGCGCCTGCTGGCGAAAGGGAATGCCCTCGCCATTATCGGTCACGCTGATTTCCACCCGCTCGCCGTGCAGGTTGGCGCGTAAATGCACCGCGCCGCCGGGGTGGCTATGACGCAGTGCATTGCCGATCAGGTTATCGAGCACCCGTTCGATTTGCACCGGGTCGACCTGCAGCAGTGGCAGCTCGTCGTCCACCGCGTAATGCACCTCCACCTGCAGCTCTGCCGCCTGTGCGCTAAAGCGCTGCTGGGCCAGGCGCAGTAGCGGCGCAAGGCTGCACTCGACGCGCTCCAGGGCTTGCAGGCCGTTCTGGTAGCGCGAGAAGTTCAGCAGGTCATTGATCAGGCGTAACAGACGCTGCATTTCCTCGTCGACGGTGCTGAGTAGGTCGGCTTCACGGGTTTCCTCGGGAAACTTCACCCGCTCCTGCAACAGGGAGAATGCCATCAGCATGCCGGTAACCGGAGTGCGCAGCTCGTGCGAGGCACGCAACACGAACTCGCTGCGCACACGCTCGAATGCCCGCTGCTCGGTGACATCACGCAGCACCATCACGGCGCCAATCGGCTGTTCGTCGTCATGGCTGACGGCCGCCAGGCTGTAGGCCAGCAAACGGGGCTCACCGTCGATGTCGACTTGCAGGTCTTCCAGGGCTTCTTCCAGAGGTTCGCCGTGTAATACGCGGTACAGCTGGCTGGGGAGATCTGAGTGCTGCAGGCTCAGTGCCGGTGGTTGGCCGATGTGGCTTTCATCCCAGCCCAGCTGGCGTTGCGCCACCGGATTGAAGTGCTCCACGCAGCCCTGGCGGTCAAAGATCAAGAGGCCATCGTCGATGCTGTCGAGTACGGCATTCAGGCGTTGCTGCTCGGTTTGCAGCGCCTGGACATCGCTGTTTCGGAAGGCGCGCAAGGCTTCAGCCATCAGGCCGAAACGCCGGCTTAATGATGAGATCTCCCGGACCGGGCTGATAGGCAGGCTGACTTTAAAGTCGCCACGGCCAATCTGGTCTGCGGCAATTGCCAACTCTTCAATCGGTCGGCCCAGGCGCCGGGCAATGCTGTGGGCGGTGACAAAGCTGATCAGCAGCACCGCCAGGCCAATCAGGCCGAGCAGCGCGGTGATCAGCGTGGTTCGTTCGCGCATGTCCTGCTGTTCTTGCTGCACCTGGTTGACGTAGTGCATCTGCATGGCGTTGATGCTGTCACGCAGTGCGCTCAGCGCCAGGGTGAAATCATCGTCCTTGAGTAGATGACGCCTGACAGTGGCCGGGGCATCGAGAAACTGCTGATAGTAGGCGTAGGCCTGCTCGATCTTGGTTACGGCCTGGCGGTCGGCAGCATTCAAGGTGTCACTGGAGGCGCGCGCCAGCCACTCCTTGAAGCTGGTGTCCGAGACGGTTAAGGCTTGCCGGTCAAGCTTGTCGGCAATGATCAGAATGACCTGGGTGCCCATCTCCTGCCGCATGCCTAGAGAGGCATCAATAATGTCCATGTTACGGACCATGGTCTGGTTCTGGGTTTTGCTCAGTTGCCAGACACTGATCATGCCCAGAACCAGGCCGATCATGGCCGTGGTGACCAGCGCGCCGCCGCTGATAAATAGCTGATTGCGCAGTCTCATAGGCCGAGCTGCTTGCGTTTGCGGTACAGCGTCGAGGCATCAATACCCAAGGTCTTGGCCGCTTGATCGAGGGTGCTGCTGTTGGCCAGCACGGCGCTGATATGGGCCTTCTCCAGCTCTTCCAGGCTCAGTTGGGCGCCAACATAGGGGCTGTTCGATTCTTCATGCAGGGTCAGGCCCAGATGACTGACCTGCACCTGCGCCTCGGGGCAGAGAATGCTGGCGCGTTCGATCACGTTGCGCAGTTCGCGGATATTGCCAGGCCAGGCGTAACTGAGCAGGGCGTCGCGGGCTTCATCGCTAAAGGCGCGGGCGGGGCGGGCATAGTCGCTGACAAAGCGCGCAAGAAAACGCTCGGCCAATACCAGAATGTCTTCGCGGCGCTCACGCAGAGCCGGCAAGGTCAGGGTGATGACATTCAGGCGGTACAACAGGTCTTCACGGAACTGGCCGTTCTTGGCCATTTCGTCGAGGTTGAGATTGGTCGCCGCGAGAATCCGCACATCGGCTTCGCGGGTTTGCGGGTCGCCAATGCGCTCGTAGACCTTGTCCTGAATAAAGCGCAGCAGCTTCGGTTGCAGGGGCAGGGGGAAATCGCCGATTTCATCGAGAAACAGGGTGCCGCCATCGGCCTGACTGACTCGCCCTTGGGTGCTTTCAGTGGCGCCGGTGAAGGAGCCTCGGTTATGCCCGAACAGCTCACTTTCCATCAGCTCGGCGCTCAGCGACGGGCAGTTGATGGTCGCGAAGGATTTTTTCGCGCGCTTGCTCCAGCCGTGAATGGCCTGGGCCAGTTCACCCTTGCCGGTACCGGACTCACCGAGGATCAGAATGTTGGCGTCGGTGTCGGCCACCTGCTTGGCCGTCTGTAACACGGCCATCATGGCCGGGTTGTGCGAGTCCAGGCCTTCACCAGGCTTGCGTGTATGGCCTTCGAGATGCTCCAGGCGCTCAGCCATTTTTCGCACTTCCAGCTGCTTGCTGGCGGCCAGGCGCAATTGCTCGGGGCTGCACGGCTTCACCAGGTAGTCGGCCGCGCCGGCCTGGATCGCATCCACGGCGCTGTCGATGGCCGAATGCGCGGTAATCATCACGACCCGCATCCAGGGCGCCTGTACGCGCATGTGCGCCAGTACTTCCATGCCGTCGTCGTTACCCAGGCGCAGGTCGAGAAAGCACAAATCAAATACCTGGCGCAGCAATAGCGAGTCGACCTGGGCGGCGCTGTTGGCCGTACTGACCTGATAGCCCTCGTCCTCCAGGCAATAGCGGAAGGTACGCAGAATGGCAGGCTCATCATCGACCAACAGAATGCGGCCGAGCGGCTGCGAAGGGGTGTCCATAGTGCTCTCCTTGGCTGGGTGCTGAAGCTTAGTCCGCAATCTTTCGTGCAAGTTGCACGGTTGGAAAGAGGCAATCATGCAGCTTGCATGCTAGCCGACTCCGTTGCCTATATATAAGTTATTGAATAATAAGGATTTAATTTTATTTCTAGGGCTGGCACAGGGCTTGCGATAACCAGTGTGTGAATCGCTCACAGCGATCTAACGACTGCAATCCATTGGAGGAACTGCCATGCATAAGTTGAAAACTCTGGCTCTGGCCACCGCAACCATCGGCATGATCGGCCTGAGCCCAATCAGTGCTTTTGCTGCAGAGGGTGATATGAGTCGTGAACTCAGTGAAGCGCGCCAGGAAGGCTCGGTATGGACTGCATTCGCCCTCAATCGCCATCTCAATCCATTCACCATCGACGTGGATGTGGAAAACGGCAGTGCCAAGCTGACCGGTACCGTCGAGACCTCAATTGAACGTGACCTGGCCGAGCAGATTGCCCTGGGTGTTGAGGGCGTAAGCAAGGTCGACAACCAGCTCAAGCTGGACCCGGAGTTCCAGGCCAAGGCCAGCGACGAGCCAAACATGTCTCAGCGCTTTGAAGACGCGACATTGGTCGCCACGGTCAAATCCAAGTTGCTGTGGAGCAGCAATACCGAGGGCCTGGACATTGATGTCGATGCCGAGAATGGCAAGGTCACCTTGAACGGCAGTGCGCAAACCCCCGAAGCCAAAGAGCTGGCCGGTCGTCTGGCCGCCAACACCGATGGCGTGCGTGAGGTGAACAACCTGCTCAGCGTCAGCAAGGCCGACAGTTCGGCCGCCAAGGCGCAGAACGCGGCCGATGACGCTGCTGCTGCAATCAGCGATGCCTGGATCACCAGCAAGGTCAAATCCAGCCTGCTGTATAGCCGCAACCTCGACGGCCTGAACATCACGGTCGACACCCAGCAGGGCATGGTCCATCTGAGCGGCAATGTGCTGAGCAGCGCCGAGAAACAACTAGCCGTGGAAACGGCGAGCAACATCCGCGGTGTGCGCGGTGTAGATGCCGACAGCCTGCGCATCGATAGCTAATCCAATTGGCTGCCTCGTGTTGGAGGCAGCCGGTTTTTCAGGCGGTTATCGCCGCCGTTACAGCCAGAGGAGAGTCACCATGACTGACAAAATCCAGCAACTGAACGAGCTGATTGAAATTACCCGTGACGGTCAGCGCTTTTACCAGCATGCCCACGATGAGGTGAAAGATGTACGTCTGCAGGCCCTGTTCCGCGACATGTCGCAGAGCAAGACCGAGTTGATTCGCGCTTTGGCCGTTAAGGTCAGCGCCAACCAGAAGACCCCGGCAGCCGGCGGTACCTTGATGGGCAAGCTGCGTCAGGTTTACACCGACACCAAGGCCACCTTGGTCAGCGATGAAGAGGCCACCTACGTGGCGCAGCTGGAGGAAGCGGAAGACCGCATCCTGCATGCCTTTGAGGATGTCTTGAAGGACTCTGAGCCGGATGTGCAGGCACTGCTCGCGACGCAGATGCCGACCGTGCGGGCCAACCATGACCGTATGCGCAACCTCAAGCAGTCCATGCACTAAGGCAAGCGGGCGCGGTTTAGGCCGCGCCCTTCTTGATTGCTGCGCGAAGGCGCAGCCTGATAAACAGGGAGAGTCATCATGTTGAGTTGGGCCATTACCTTTCTGATTATTGCCATCATCGCTGCTGTATTGGGCTTCGGTGGTATCGCCGGCACCGCCACCGGGATCGCGAAAATTCTGTTCCTGGTCTTTCTGGTGCTGTTCATCGTCTCGTTCATCATGGGCCGCCGCCCACGGGCGTAGGAGTGCATCGCATGCAACCCTTCAAGACGCTGCTTGTCGCCCTGATGCTGGGCGGCAGTGCGGCGGCTTTGGCCGCCGACAATTCACCATTAACCACCGCTTCATCTGTGCCTGAGCATGCGCCGCTCTACGCCAAAGGCTGGCCCGCTATGCGTGAAATTGAACGGGCCTGGCCACAGTGGATGAATAACCTCAGGGGCACGGTGCTGGCGCTGTACGACGCACGTTCAGGCTCAGGGGACTGTGCTGCGCCAGCCTGCGCGCAGTGGTCTCGTTCTGCCCCCCACCACGCCAGCGCTCACCCACAGGTGGCGCAACAGCCGTATGCTTCAGCACAATTTCGTCCCGCCAGCGTGCAGTGGCAGGCGACGTCTGACGCGCAGCTGCCGCAACGTTTGAGCTTCTGAGCCACAGCTGTACCAGGCAACGCCCCACAAGCAAATCTATCCCCCTGCCAATGACTGCCACGGCCTGAGCCGGGCAGAGCGGTATCCGCCGGCATGAGCGCTACAGACGCATTGATCCGCGCCATGCGCCTGTAGCGGTAGCCGCTAAACCAAGCCTTTTTACTCTCACGTCCTGTTCGGCTCTGGCGCAGCGGCGCCACGCTTTTGTGCCTGCGTGGTATGGCGAGGTGAGGCGTAGAGCGGATCAGTGGCGCGATGGCATTGATTCAGGTGTTTGCGGTTGGCCTGTGCGCCGCAGCTGAGCGCATGACGAATGATCGAGGACTCATGCAAGTTGCATGATGAAAGCAGGGCAATCATGCAACTTGCATGTTTAGGCGTTAATTTTATATGCGCAAGTTATTGAAATATAACGATTAAATTATTTAAAGAAACTGGCATGAGCCCTGCAATATTCCCAGTACGGTTGCTTTGGCAGCCAGGCAATAAACCCGCTAAGGGCGTCTATAGCCCTTTCGATCTGCCGCAGCGCACCTGCTGGGGTTTGTTCTACATAAGGAGAATCACCATGTTGAGCTGGGCCATTACCTTTCTGATCATCGCCATCATCGCTGCTGTATTGGGCTTCGGTGGTATCGCCGGCACCGCTACCGGGATCGCGAAAATTCTGTTCCTGGTCTTTCTGGTGCTGTTCATTGTGTCGTTCATCATGGGCCGTCGCCCGAAGGTTTAGGAGCCACTATGTACCCCCTCAAGACGCTGCTTGCTGCCCTGGTCATGGGCAGCAGTGCGGCGGCCTTGGCCGCCGACACGGATACGCAATTTCACCTCAACGAACTGCTTTCCAACGATCAGGCCTACCAGGAAACCTGGCAGGAGGTGGTTGAAGACGAGAGCCGTTTGCCGGAATGGGTGATGAATCTCAACGGCATCGCCAGCCCCATGCAGGGCCTGGATGACGATGGCGACAAATTTCTAGTGGGTGAGCTGTGCCAGGCGCAAGACTGCTTCAACGAGCGCTTGTATGCGGCCTTTACCTGGGACAAGGACGCCGCTTACGCCCTGTATGTGCAGTTGCCCGCCGGCCTGCCTAGCGACCACGCACCTAGCCAGCACGCCACCTTGCGTTGGTTGGGTGAGCCGGATGAGGACGTGCAGAAGCTGTTGCTTGAGCAACTGCGCAAAGACCCCAACTGGTATTGATGACTGCTGCAACGCGCCCTGAGCGGCCCTAGGCCGCTCCTTTACCCCCAGCTTCACCAGCCGCGCTATTATCCAGCCCATTAACAGGGGGATAGGTATGCTCAACGGCTTGTGGCTGGGTTTTTTTTTGGTGGCAGCGGTAGCCGGCTTATCGCGTTGGCTGCTTGGCGATGACCCTGGCGTCTTCGCCGCCATGGTGGAAAGCCTGTTCGCCATGGCCAAGCTCTCGGTCGAGGTCATGGTGCTGCTGTTCGGCACCCTTACGCTGTGGCTCGGCCTGCTGCGCATCGCCGAGAAGGCCGGCCTGGTCGATGCCCTGGCGCGGTTGCTCGGCCCGCTATTTGCGCGGCTGATGCCCGAAGTGCCGCGCGGCCATCCGGCCCTCGGCCTGATCACCATGAACTTCGCCGCCAATGGCCTGGGCCTGGATAACGCCGCCACGCCGATCGGCCTGAAAGCCATGCGCGCCCTGCAAACCCTCAACCCCAGCAGCACCACGGCGAGCAACGCGCAGATCCTGTTTCTGGTGCTCAACGCCTCGTCGCTGACCCTGCTGCCGGTGACCATCTTTATGTACCGCGCCCAGCAAGGTGCGCCTGACCCGACCCTGGTGTTTCTGCCGATTCTGCTGGCCACCAGCGCCTCGACCCTGGTCGGCCTGTTTTCTGTGGCGCTGATGCAGCGGCTGCGCCTGTGGGATCCCGTGGTGCTGGCCTACCTGGTGCCCGGCGCGCTGGCGCTGGGCGCGTTTATGGCGCTGCTGGCCGGCATGTCGGCCACGGCGTTGGCGGCACTCTCATCGCTGGCCGGCAACCTCACCCTGTTCGGCATCATTCTGCTGTTTCTGCTGCTGGGCGCGCTGAAGAAGGTGGCGGTGTACGAGGAGTTTATCGAAGGCGCCAAAGAAGGCTTCGACGTCGCCAAGAGCCTGCTGCCCTATTTGGTGGCCATGCTCTGTGCAATTGGCGTGTTGCGGGCCTCCGGTGCCCTGGCGTTTGGCCTCGACGGGATTCGCTGGCTGGTCGAGGTCATTGGCTGGGACACGCGTTTTGTCGAGGCGCTGCCCACCGCTATGGTCAAACCCTTCTCCGGCAGTGCGGCGCGCGCCATGCTGATCGAAACCATGCAGACCCAGGGCGTCGACAGCTTCCCCGCGTTAGTCGCCGCCACGGTGCAGGGCAGCACGGAAACCACCTTCTATGTGTTGGCGGTGTACTTCGGCGCGGTCGGTATTCAACGCGTGCGGCATGCCGTGGGTTGCGCGCTGCTGGCCGAGTTTGCCGGGGTCGTGGCGGCTATTTCCGTGTGCTACTGGTTCTTCGGTTAGGTCGCTAAACCCGGCTCGCGTTGGCGGTGTGTCGGGTTACTCGGTCACTTTGAAGCGCAGCACGCCGATCATCTGTCCAGCCTCCGTTAACACCTGCACCTGCCAGCGGCCCACGGATTTGGCCGGAAAGTTCTGCTTGTGGGTCCAGGCGCGATAACCCTTCTTGCGCCCGCCGTGGATATCCAGGGCAATCCGATCGATCTCGCGGCCATTGTGGCGCCACACATGGTAGATGCGCTCGTTGAGCCCGCGCGGGGCGTTGATCGCGGTGTAGGCATACAAGCCCTGTTGGTGCAGTTGCGCGTCGCTGAGGGTTTTCAGTGGGTTAACCGGTGCCCGCTGTGCATCGTTCATTTCGCTGCTGACGGCCACCTCGGTCATCCACAGCGTGGCCGGTGGCACCCAGATGCGCGCCAGCCAGCCGCCCCCGCCCAGCACCACCATCAGGCCAGCCAATATCAGCCAGCGCCACCAGCGCTGGGCGCTAATCGCCGTGAACAATGAGGGAAACGACAGCACCACGGCGGCGGCCAGCGCCAGTTGATAGCTCTGTGGGGTGGTGAGTTTGAAGATGATCGGCAGCGCCGTGAGCAGCAGCGCAAACAGCGTAAAGGTGTGATAAGCGAGAAATAGCCAGCGCCGGTTGGCCAGCCACTTGTAGTACAGCGGATCAATGATCGCGACCAGTGCGGCCAGCGCCAGCAGGCCACTGAATAGCACCTGGCCGCTGTTCCAGGTGGTGGTGATAAAGAAGAACGGCAAAACGAAGAACAGACTTTCCTGGTGGATCATCTGTGTGGCGTAGCGCAACAGGGGTTCGGGCAGCTCCAGGCCAAAGCGGCGGGCGATGCTCTCACGCAGGATGTTTTCCAGAATCAGCCACAGCCAGCTGACCAGCATCACCAGTGCGAGCACCTGGGCCAGTTCGGCTTGCCGCTTGACCAGCAGAAAGCTCGCCAGGCCCGAGGCAAAGCCGAAGATCGCGACCATGCCAGGGTTGCGTTGAGCCAGGGCGATCAGCTTGGTGATCGACTGTTTCCACTGAAGCATAAATTGAACTCGATAGAGGCTGGGCGCAGGTGCTGTGTGCCTGGCTGAGGTGTGCGTGCCGGGGTGGATGGCTGGGCGCAAAGCATAGCGCGCCCAGCGGGCCGGTGAGCTGGCATCTGTCGCTTTTGGCAATGTTGTTTGGCCCTGGTTGCCACTGTGGCGCGTTTATCCGCTGGATAGCCTGCACTGGGTAACTACCCTTGGCAAAAGTGCAGCGCGCAGAGTATTGCGCCGGGCTGCATGTGGAGAGGTTTATGCGTGTCTTGATCACCGGGGCGGCCGGCTATATCGGTCAACAGTTGCTCAGCCAGCTGGCTATTCAGCAACCGCAGTGGACGCTGATTGCCGCCGATATTCGCCCGCAGAGCCGCGTGAACATGAAGCTCAATATTGAGCCGGTGTTGCTCGATATCAGCCAGCCGGTTGCCGTGCAGAACTGCGTGGCCACCTGGAAGCCCCAGGCAGTTGTGCACCTGGCGTCGGTGGTTACGCCGCCGCCCGGCATGAGTGAGGCGCAGTTGCACGCCATTGATGTGGGCGGCACTCAGGCGCTTGTCCAGGCTGCGCTGAAGCATGGCGTCGAGCAGTTGATCATCACCAGTTCGGGCGCCGCCTACGGCTATGACCCGCGCAATGCCGAGTGGCTGGACGAAGACCAGCCGCTGCGTGGGCACGCGCATTTCGCCTACGCCAAGCACAAGCGTGAAGTTGAGTGCCTGTTGGCGGAGACGCGCTTGCGTCATCCGCAGCTCAAGCAACTGGTACTGCGCCCCGGCACGATCCTCGGCAAACAGGTGAACAACCAGATCACCGAGCTGTTCAAGCAGCGTGCGGTGCTCGGGGTTCGCGGCAGCGTCAGTCGCTTCGTGTTTATCTGGGACCAGGACGTGGTAGAGATTCTTTGCCGCGGCTTGCGCGAGCAGAGCAGCGGCATCTTCAACCTGGCCGGCGACGGCGCGTTGTCGCTCAAGGAGATTGCCGAGCTGCTCGACAAACCCTATTACGTCTTACCCGCCTGGTTGATTCGCGCCGCGCTGAGCCTGCTCAAGCCCCTGGGGTTAAGCCCCTATGGCCCGGAGCAGGTGGATTTTCTGCGTTATCGGCCAGTGCTGAGCAATCAGCGGCTCAAGCAGGACTTCGGCTTCAGCCCGCGTTACAGCTCGCGTGAGGCGTTTCTGGCATTTTTGCGAGCGCAGGGGCTATAGCGGAGATTAAAGCGCTTTCTGCTGGGCGCGGTACTCGCCAGGGGTGAGCCCGGTCCATTGGCGGAAGGCGCGGAAGAATACGCTGGGTTCTGAATAGCCCAAGAGCAGAGCAATTTCTGCGGCGGGCAGATCGCCCGTGCTCAGGTGCTGCTCGGCCAATTGTCGGCGGGTGTCGCTGAGCAGTTGTTGATAGTTGCAGCCTTCCTCGGCCAGACGCCGCTGCAGGGTCCGTTCGCTCAGGTGCAGATGCCGCGCCAGCAAGCCACGATCAGGCTCGCCCCGCGCCAGTTGCTCTCCGAGCAAGGCCACTACCCGTGCGCTCAGCCCTTCGCTGGGCAGGCGCGCGAGCAGCGCTTCGGCATGCTGGCGCAGCAGGCTTTGCAGGGGCAGGTTGCCTTGGGTGAGGGCGGCGCTGGCCAACTGCTTGGGCAGGACGATGGCGTAATCGCTGGCGTTGAACTGCAAGGGGCAGGCAAAGATCCGGGTATAGCTGTCGATGTCGTGCGGCTGGGCGTGGACGAACTGTGCGCGTAACAGGTGCCAGTTATCCAGCAGCGGGTGAAACATCTTCACCCAGCCGGCCATCAGCGCCAGCACGCGGGTGCGCGTCACCGGCAGTTCGGGATGCAGGGGCTGGTAGAGCAGGTGTAACTCATCTCCGCGCTCGTGCAGTTGAATCTCACCGCCCTCACCGGCCAAACGCTGGTAGCGCACTCCGGCCATCAGGGCGTCTCCCAGGGTTGGGCTGCTTTGCAGCAGGTAACCGAGCACGCTGAAGCTGGCCGGCGCGAGATGCTCGCCCAGAGCCAGCCCGGGTTCGGCATGCTCGATGCGGCTCAGGTGCTGCCACAACTGCTCCTGCGCGGCAAAAGGGATGCGCGCGTCGGGGTCGTTGAGCAGTTGCTCATGCAGCCCACAGGCGCTAAGCAGCGCATTGCGCTCCAGGCCCAGTTGGCCGGCTGCGCGCAGCACCGCGAGGGTGACGCTGGCGCTGACAGAGGTGTGCGGCGAGTCGAAGGGGTGTTTGCTCATGCGCCGATTTTGCCCAAAGCAGTGGCTCAGCGGTAGCGTTAAAGCGTCTAGGCTAAATACTTGGTTACCAGCGCGCTCAGCATTACTCCGTGCAACTTATGCCTGAGCCGTTAGACTCTCGCCTCCGGGCGCACTCAAAAGGTGCGTGCGGGTCCAAAACAAACAGAAAAGGAGAATTCCCATGAAAGGTAAATCCCTGGCATGGGCTCTGTCGGCTGCACTTGCAGGTATCACCCTGAGCAGCGCCGTACAGGCCGAAGAGCAATTCGTCACCATCGGTACCGGTGGCCAAACCGGCGTTTATTATGTGGCCGGTCAATCCATCTGCCGTTTCCTCAACCGTGGCGCAGCTGACCACGGCATCAAGTGCAACGCACCCGCCAGTGGCGGTGGTGTAGCCAACGTCAACGGTATCCGCAGTGGCGAATTCAACTTCGGCATCATGCAGTCGGATCACCAGTTCAAGGCCATGAAGGGCGTCACGCCGTTCGAGAAAGAAGGCGCGATGGATGACATCCGCGCGGTGTTCTCGCTGCAGAGTGAAGTCTTCACCATCCTTGCCCGCCGTGATGCCAACATCGCCAGCTTCGATGACCTCAAGGGCAAGCGCGTCAACATCGGCAACCCCGGTTCCGGTCAGCGCGACACCCTGGAAGAGATCATGCAGGTCAAAGGCTGGGATCGCTCCGCGTTCTCCCTGGCCGCTGAGCTGAAGCCGGCTGAGCAAGCCTCTGCCCTGGGCGACAACAACATCGATGCGATGACCTACTTCGTCGGCCATCCGAATGGTGCGATCCAGGAAGCCACCACCACCACCGACGCGGTATTGGTACCGGTGACCGGCGCGGAAATCGACAAGCTGCTGGCGGCGAAGAGCTACTACACCAAGGCTGAAATTCCAGGCGGCGTGTACAAGGGCAACGACAAGGCAACCCCGTCCATCGGCGGTAAAGCCGTACTGTCGACCTCGGCCAAGGCCAGCCCGGAAGTGGTTTACCAACTGGTTAAGTCGGTATTCGACAACATTGATCGCTTCAAGCGTCTGCACCCTGCATTTGCCGACCTGAAGGAAGAAGACATGATCAAGGTTGGCCTGAGTGCGCCGTTGCATGAAGGTGCCGTGCGTTACTACAAAGAGCGCGGCTGGCTGTAAACCTGTTGACGATCGCGAGATCGTCAACAGGTTTAAGACGGCCTACGGTCTGGAAACAGGCTAGCGTCTTTAGATAAGCAAACCCGCAGCCGTAAGGCTGTGGGTTTTGCTGTTTCCGTATTCTCGAATGCAGGTTCGACCCATGCATGACAAGCAACTGTCCACCGAAGAACTGATTGCCCAGGATGTCGGCGCCCGCGTGCCCCTCGGCCCCATGGCCCAGGTGATCACCGGTCTGGCGCTGCTCTGGTCGCTGTTCCAGTTGTGGATTGCCTCGCCGCTGCCGTTTGTCTTCGGCATTGGCGTGTTCAACGACACCGAAACCCGCTCTATCCATCTGGCATTTGCCCTGCTGCTGGCCTTTCTTGCCTACCCGGCGTTCAAGAAGTCGCCGCGCGATCGGGTGCCGCTGCTGGATATCGCCCTTGGCCTGGTCGCTGCCGCCAGCGCCGCCTACCTGTTTATTTTCTACCAGCAACTGGCCTTGCGCCCCGGCAGCCTGACCACCGCGGACATGCTCACCGCGTGCATTGGCATACCGTTGCTGCTGGAAGCCACCCGTCGGGTGCTCGGCCCGCCACTGGCGATCATCGCCCTGCTGTTTCTGGTTTACAGCCTGGCTGGGCCGTATATGCCGGGGCTGTTGGCGCACCGTGGAGTCAGCTTTAATGCGCTGGCCAATCACCAGTGGATCACCACCGAAGGGGTGTTTGGTATCGCCCTTGGGGTGTCCACCAGCTTCGTGTTCCTCTTTGTGCTGTTTGGTGCCCTGCTCGAACGCGCCGGTGCCGGGCATTACTTTATTCAACTGGCCTTCAGCCTGCTCGGCCACTATCGCGGCGGCCCGGCCAAGGCGGCAGTGGTGGCGTCGGGTTTGACCGGGCTGATCTCCGGCTCGTCGATTGCCAATGTGGTTACCACCGGCACCTTCACCATTCCGATGATGAAGCGTACCGGCTTCTCGGCGGAAAAGGCCGGCGCGGTGGAAGTGGCCTCGTCGGTCAATGGCCAGATCATGCCGCCGGTGATGGGCGCAGCGGCCTTCTTGATGGTCGAGTACATCGGCATGCCCTATGTCGAGATCATCAAGCACGCCTTCCTGCCCGCGGCGATCTCCTATATCGCGCTGCTGTATATCGTGCATCTGGAATCGCTCAAGCTCGGCCTGCAGCCGATTGGCGGCCATCAACCTAAGCCGTGGCTGCGTCGCCTGACCGGCTTCGCCTTCGGCGCGGCGCTGATCAGCGGCCTGTCGCTGGCGGTGTATTACGGCCTTGGCTGGCTCAAGCCGGCACTGGGCGAATACGCCTTGCCGGGCATCGGCGCGCTGCTGGCGGTGGTTTATCTGGGGTTGCTGAAAGTGGCCGCCAGCGTGCCGGTGCTGCCTGCCGAAGACCCGGACGCGCCACTCGACAAACTGCCCAAAACCCGTGCCGTGCTGCTGTCCGGCCTGCACTTCCTGCTGCCGGTGGTGGTGCTGGTCTGGTGCCTGATGATCGAGCGTCTGTCGCCTGGCCTGTCGGCCTTCTGGGGCAGCGTGATGCTGGTGATCATCCTGCTCACCCAGCGGCCACTGCTGACCTGGCTGCGCACCGATGGCAGCCATGCCCATGGCTCGTTTATGGACGGCGTGATTGACCTGCGTGAAGGCTTGATTGCCGGCGCGCGCAACATGATCGGCATCGGTATCGCCACGGCAGCCGCCGGGGTGATCGTCGGTGCGGTGTCGCAAACCGGGGTGGGTCTGGTATTGGCCGATCTGGTTGAGCTGCTGTCGATGGGCAACCTGCTGCTGATGCTGGTGCTTACCGCGATTTTCAGCCTGGTGCTGGGCATGGGCTTGCCGACCACGGCCAACTACATCGTGGTGTCCAGCCTGCTGGTGCCGGTGATCGTCACCCTCGGCCAGCAGAATGGCCTGATCGTGCCACTGATTGCCGTGCACCTGTTCGTCTTCTACTTCGGCATCATGGCTGACGTGACCCCGCCGGTGGGCCTGGCCTCGTTTGCCGCTGCAGCGGTGTCCAAGGGTGACCCGATCAAGACCGGTATCGCGGCGTTCTACTACAGTCTGCGCACGGCGATCCTGCCGTTCCTGTTTATCTTCAACACCGACCTGTTGCTGATCGACGTGGACTTCTGGCACGGCGTGCTGATCTTCGTCATCGCCACCGTGGCCATGCTGATTTTCGCCGCGGGCAGTCAGGGCTTCTTCCTGGTGCGCAGCCGTTGGTACGAGAACCTTATCCTGCTGCTGGTGGCGTTCACCCTGTTCCGTCCCGGCTTCTGGATGGACATCGTGCACGACCCCTACCGTGACATCCCGCCGGCGCAGCTTGCTCAAGCCCTGGGCGACGTGGAGGCCGGCAGCCAGTTGCGTTTGCGCATCAAGGGTGAAGATGCGGTCGGCGATGCCCGCGAGTTCAGCCTGTTGCTACCGGTGCCCGAGGGTGACAGTGGCGACGAGCGCCTGCAGAAGTTGGGCCTGCTGACCTATGCAGAGGGCGACAAGGTGCTGGTGGATAGCGTGACCTTTGGCAGCCCGGCCGCCGAGGCCGGCCTGGAGTTCGATCAGCAAATCCTTAAAGTCCGTGCGCCCACTGAGCGACTGACCAAGGAACTGATGTGGATTCCCGGCTTCCTGCTGTTTGGCCTGGTGGTCTGGCTGCAGCGTCGACGTCGCGCACGCGCGGCTTGAACCCTCACAGAGCGCTGCGCAGCATATTGCGCAGTGCTCTGTGGATAAATCTATTGATAAGCTGTTAATCGCCTCTATCTGCGGGCGCGTAAGCGCTCCGGCAATTTGTTGCGCAGGGCTGCGCAACAAATTGCTCAGATTTACGTGCGCTGCCGCACAGTCGCTTTTCTGGTTGCCAATAAATCCTAATAAGTAATTGTTTTTTAAAGATTTTATTTTAATGGCACGCTTATCGCTCTAGGGAGGGTTCCCGGATCACTGCAGATCCATGACCCAAGGCAAGGAAAGCACTCATGCCAACACCCGCGTATCTGTCTCTCGAAGGCACCAAGCAAGGCCTGATCACCGCTGGCACCTTCACCGAAGATTCCGTCGGTAACATCTTTCAGGAAGGTCATGAAGACCAGATTCTGGTTCAAGCCTTCAACCACCAGGTCATCATCCCGCGTGACCCACAGTCCGGTCAGCCGACTGGCCAGCGCGTACACAAGCCGCTGATGATCACCAAAGTCTTCGACAAATCCTCGCCGCTGATCTTCAACTCCCTGACCTCCGGTGAGCGTCTGTCCAAGTGCCGTCTGGAGTGGTACCGCACCTCCTCCACCGGTACTCAAGAGCACTACTTCACCATCGAGCTGGAAGATGCCGTGATCGTTGACGTGCAGTCGCGTATGCCGAACTGCCAGGATCCGAACATGTCTCACTTCACTCACCTGGAAGACGTGTACTTCACCTACCGCAAAATCGTCTGGACCCACGAAGTCTCCGGCACTTCCGGTTCTGACGACTGGCGTACCCCGATCTCCGCCTAAGTCGAGATCGCGTTCACGTCATTGCGCAGCGGCCAGGCATCGTCCTGGCCGCTGTGTTTCCAGTGAGACCTGTTTCGCCAAACGCTGACAGGCATCGCGAAAAAGCGCGAGTACGCACGGCTACCTAGGCCAGGCCTGGGTTAAAACTGCGCAGTGGTTTGATTCATGGACGAAACAAGAGGAACAACGAATGTTCGCCGCCGCCAACCAGACTCATTTCAGCCTGACGATCGAGGGTGTCAGCCACGATCTACAGGTGCTCGAATTCAGCGGCCGTGAGGCGATCAGCCAGCCCTTTGGCTTTGAGCTGGAGCTGGTCAGTGAGCGCCCCGACCTCGACCTGGAAAGCCTGCTGCATCAGTCCGTGTTTCTTGCCTTCGATCAGGCCGGCCACGGCATTCACGGGCAGATCTACCGCGTCGCCCAGGGCGAGTCTGGTAAACGCCTGACCCGCTATCACCTGACCTTGCGTCCGCAATTGGCTTATCTGGCACACCACACCAACCAGCGCATCTTCCAGCACCTGACCGTGGAGAAGATCATCAGCCAAGTGCTCGAAGAGCACGGCATTCAGGCGGGCGCCTACCAATTTCAACTGGGCTCGATTTACCCCGAGCGCGAGTACTGCGTGCAGTACGACGAATCCGATCTGCACTTCGTCCAGCGCCTGTGCGAGGAAGAAGGTATTCACTACCACTTCCAGCACAGCGAACAAGGCCACGTACTGACCTTTGGCGACGACCAAACCGTTTTCCCCAAACTCGCCCCCACCGCCTACCAGCAAGACAGCGGCCTGGTCGCTGATGATCCGGTGATCAAGCGTTTTGGCGTGCGCGTGGAAACCCGTACCAGCCGGGTGACCCGCCGCGACTACGACTTTGAAAAACCCAAACTGCTGATGGAGGCGGACGCCAAAAGCGCGTTCAAACCCGATCTTGAGAATTACGACTACCCCGGCCGTTTTGTCGACCGTGAGCGCGGCAAACACCTCAGCCAGCGCGCGCTGGAACGCCATCGTCACGACTTCGAGCAGGCCCAGGGCGATAGCGACCAACCGCTGCTGGTCAGCGGCCACTTTCTCGCCCTGACTGAGCACCCACGCACCAGCTGGAACGACCTCTGGCTACTCACTGAAATCAGCCATGAAGGCAAGCAGCCGCAAGTGCTGGAAGAGTCAGTCACCAGCCACACCGAGGTCAGTGACGGCTTCCAGCAGGGCTACCGCAACCACTTTCGCGCCACCCCCTGGACGGTGCTCTACCGCCCAGCGCTCAACCACCCGAAACCGCGCATCCTCGGCAGCCAAAGCGCTGTGGTCACCGGCCCGCCGGGTGAAGAAATCCATTGCGACGAATACGGCCGGATCAAGGTGCAGTTCTTCTGGGACCGTGAAGGCCAAGCCGACGATAAAACCAGCTGCTGGCTGCGCGTGAGCTCAAGCTGGGCCGGCGACCGCTATGGCGGCATCGCCATCCCACGGGTGGGCATGGAAGTCGTGATCACCTTCCTCGAAGGCGACCCCGATCAACCGCTGGTCACCGGCTGCCTGTACCACGCCGAACATGTAGTGCCCTATGACCTGCCGGCGAACAAAACCCGCAGCCTGTTCAAGACCCTCAGTAGCCCCGGCGGTGGCGGTTACAACGAACTGCGTATCGAAGACAAAAAAGGTGCCGAGCAAATCTACCTGCACGCCGAGCGCGACTGGGATGAAAACATCGAACACGACCAGAAAATCCGCATCGGCAACGAACGCCACGACACAGTCGAAGCCAACAGCTACAGCGAATTCAAAGCCGAAGAACACCGCACCACCCACGCCGACCGCAAGAGCGAAATCAAAGCCAACGACCACCTCACCGTCGGCAACAACCAACACATCAAAATTGGTACCGGCCAGTTCATCAACGCAGGCCAAGAGATCCATTTATCCAGCGGCCAGAAAGTCGTGCTCGAAGCCGGCAGCGAACTCACCCTCAAAGCCGCCGGCAGCTTTATCAAGCTCGACGCCAGCGGCATCACGATGGTTGGCCCGATTATCAAATTCAACTCAGGTGGCGGCCCAGGCAGTGGTTCGGGGGCAGCGCCAGTGTTGCCGGGCAAGGTCAAGGCGGCGGATGCGGATAAGGCGGGGGAACTGCTGATTCAGGCACAGAAACAGGCGCTGCAGCGTGCTGCCCGTACTGCCCAGCCTGTCTGTGAAATCTGCCAGCTAGCGGGAGTTTGACCTTGAACTACCTGTTACTTGATGGCGCACAGATTGACGGTTTGCTGGGCCGTATTTACAGCCTGGAGAATTCGCCCTCGGCCCATCCGCTGTATCAACAAAGTGCCTATGAAACGTTGGCTGAAGTCGGCCCGGTTTTAGTTGCAGTCAGTCCTGCGAGTGGCCTAGAACAGCACTTTATCCAGCACTGGCAGAGCAATGCGGGGATCTGGTTGGAGTCCGATGCTGACGAGACGGTTCTTGTCGAGCATTTGCGCAGCTTGATTCATGCTCAGGTTGAGGGTGTCACCGTACTGCTGCGCTATTACGACCCACGCATTACCCGCTCCTGGCTCGGCCCGATGACGGCCAGTGAGCGCGATAAGCTACTGGGGCCGGTGAGTCGTATTCGCTTGCCTGACGACACCGCTGAGGCAGGGTTACAGCGGTTAAACCCACAATTCGAGTCGGCTCGTTATGCCGACACACCGTGGGTCATCCTCAGTCAGGAACAGCTGGAGTTGATGACACAGGCGAAGCAGGCAGATTTCGAGCAGCGTCTGCTGGCCCACGTACAAGAGTTTTACCCTGACTGTTTGCACAATCTAGATGCCAACGCGCAGCGTGCCTGGGTGGTCAATTGCCGGACCAGTGCTGCGCAGTATGGTTATTGCAGCGCCGCCGCTGTCACCCGTTGGGCGACCCTGCTGGCTGAGCTAGGCAGCGACTTTCCCAATGCCCCTGACCATGAGGCTTACCGAACGCTGCTCGCTCAACCAGGAAATTTGCCAGCGCAGCGCCTGGATAATCTGATAAACGAACTACAGCGCCAACTATTGCGCACCGACAAGGAGTCAGTCGCATGACCACCTCACAGGATCGCGCCTGGCGTATTGCCCAGGCCGATAAGGCCGCTCAACAAGACTTTACCCAGGAAGATGTTGTCAGCCCCATGGCTACCTGCCCGGCACGACAAGCCGAAGTCTTTATTGTACCGACGCGCTACGCCCTGGCCGAACAAGCCGCCGACCATCCACGTTGCAAACCTGCAGCCAGTAGCCAAAGCCATCCGATGGCTCTGCGCCGTCTGCGCACCGGTTACCTTTATCTGTGGCACCACGAAGGACCCCTCAAGCGCTTTGCAGTAGCGGCAGATGGTCTGTTGCAGGAGCAAGGGCTGGACGATAGCGACACCCGATTACCCACCGGAAAACTGGCCGGCTTTGCGCTGAACAAGGAGCATGACGCCTGGCTGCTCTACAGTGAAATACCTCTGACCAGCAGCAACCATCAACGCTTGGCCAGCGAGCCCGCTGAGCGGCGTGCCCGCATGCGTCGCATCCAATTGAGTGAAGTCGCTCGTAGTCTGGATGCTAAACACTGCCCGGCATTGGACAGTGCCGAGCGCGTTGTCGCTGAACTGATGCCGGAGATTCGTGACCAGGCCTTAGCCCACGACTATGCAAAAAACGGCGATGCCTACCGCGAAGGGGTGGATACCCTTGGCCAGCAAATGATGAATGAGCCTACGCCGGAGCGTGTCAACGCATACGTCAATGCGCGCACCTGGCTCAGTGAGCGCGAACAGGCGGCGGGCCGTCATCCGCAAGCAGCAGAACAGCCACCGGGCGAGTGGAGCGTCGTCGCCTGGGATGTGCCAGCAACGGATACCTGGCTGGGCAAGGCGCGTGCTCAGGCCGCCGAACTGCATGCCGTATTTGCCAGCCTGGATGATGATCTGGGTGTATTGCGTGACCTGAATCATGAGCAAGGCATGGTCAATCAACGCGAAGAAGACTGGGATCAGGAACATGCCCACAAAGGGATGATCGCCGGCTTTATCAACAGCCTGATCAGTGAAGACGGTGCAGAACTAAGCAACCTGATCAACTACCGTTACCGCGATCGCGATATCCAGCTCACTCCGGAGCAGGGCGATATTCTGCTCAAGGCACGGCGCGAACTCACTCCTTTGCTCGACGAAGAGACCGAAGTGAATCAGCGTCAGCGCCACAGAATTGGCCATGCTGCCGCTGATGCTCGCATTGCCGATATTCATCGTCGCGAAGAAGTGGTTCTGGCGCCTACCCGGGAATTTATTCCGCTGGATCTGCACGGGCAGTTGCAAGGCGTGGTCATGGCCTACCAGGCCAATAAGGTCCACAACATGACTGACGCCAAAACCAGCGCTCAGGTTGCTGACCGTGTGCAATTGGCAGCTATGCAGAAATGGATGGCCGAAGTGGCCGAGCCGCACCGCCAGTGGCTGTTTGTCCGCCGTGAGGTGCTTTATAACGACATGTCCACCTACTTGGCGCGCCACGGTGGCGCGCTCTGGTATGCCGATTTCGACAACAGCGCACACTGCTCCTGGCTCAGTGAACTCAGCCTCAACAGCCTGAGTGCCCTGTGTAGCAGCGGTCCCGGCACTCAGCTGGCCGTTAATCTGCTGCGCGCGCCTTCGGTTGAACAACCCTTCAGCTTGCTGGCCAGTGGTTTCAGTCCCTCATTGATGGACCTGGCGGACCGTGGCACCGAGGTAGAAGCAGCCCTCACCAGTGCTAACCAGGCGGCTATTGGCCAACTGATCGGCAGTCTGGTGGCCAGTGGTAAATATGCCTGGCTCAGTGATCTCGGCGGCCCAAGCGGCGCAGACTGGGGGCAAGCTGTATCGCGGTTGTCTGCAGCCTTTGCCGCGTTAGAGGCCGAGCACCTGGCCAGTAGCGCAGCCCCGAGCAATTTGATCCAGCGCTTCCCCGATCCGCTACGTGCGTTGTTGGTGGTTGTAAGGCTGTGCTCGGACGGCGCCATCAAGGCCGGCAGCATGGGCTTTAGCCTCAGCGGTACGGTGGGGCAACTTCTGTGGGACTGGGGCCGGCTTGCCGGGCAAAATCTGCAGAAAGGCCTGACCCCGGCTGTCACCGGTATCAAGAGCTTGAACACCCTGGGTGGCGTGCTGCCCCTGGCGGCTTTGCTGCTGCATATGAACAACGTGCAGATACTTAATCTGCGCGACCAGGGGCGCGAGCATGATGAGGTGCGCAGTCGTGAGCATCTGGCCGAAAACCTCAAGGTAGGGGCGGCGCTATCGGCAGTGATTGGTGCGGCGTGGGAAGCGACGGGGCGGGTTGAAATCAGCAAGTTCGGCGTTAAGGCACCTATAGTCACGCTGTTTGGTTTTACTACTGGTGTGCTTGCATTCTTTGCCAGTGCCACTGACTTAACCAAGCTTTCTGCGGAAATGCAGAAAGACGGTGCTTACTGGGCAGCCGATCACTGGGCAAGGCTGGGCCACGATAGCGCGGTATTGGGATTGATGAGCGCCCAAACCGGCTTGGGTGGTTATGCCACTTATATGGCACTGACCGGTAAGTGGACCACCGCCCAGGCGATCAAGTGGTTTACCTTGCGCATCGTGCCAGTGAACTGGCTGTTGCTGATTATTGAAGGATTGTACCTGGCCTGGAACTACTTCAAGGACAGCGAGTTGCAAGCCTTTCTTGAGCAATGCTGCTGGGGGCAAAAACGGCGCTGGGGTGACAGCCCGGTGCAGCGCAGTGAAGAGCTGCAAACCCTGATTGACCTGCTGTTTAAACCCAAGCTGCTGGCTACTGCGACCCTGCATAGTCGTCACATTGGCCAAAGCGATCACAGCATCGTGATCGAGAGCCGAACCGACAGCCTGCAACTGTTTCTACCGGGGGCCAATCCCGAACGTACTCAGCTGTATATAAAACTGGTGGCCTTCGACAACCGCAACACCCCCACCGACTGTACCCGGCAGTGGTTAGGCAATCTGGAAAGCCAATGGTTACCTATTCACCAGGGCATGGGCTTGCGCCTGAGTGGCGCACTGCCCAAGCGCGCCGACAGCCATTACTGGCAGCTCCAGGTTTTGTACCATAGCCCGTTGGCCATGCAGGCCGGCACCCTCGGCTCGCAGCAACTGGTGGTCGGCGGTGGCATGGGCCTGCGCTATATCATCCGCGGCACTGCAGTCGTTGAGCATGCCTCTAATGACGGCCCCTTGCTTATTGATAGCTTTAGCACCGTGCCAGTGAGCCCCGAGCTGCTTCAACCCAAGGAAAGCGAATGACCGAACAAGCCGGTGATACCAAGCAAGGCCTGCTCTGGAAGCAGGAGCATCTGGCCCCATTGCCCATTCCAACAGGCCAGCCTGCCAGCGACCTGATGAGTATCATCTGGCGTAAAAATCAAGTGTTTCTGGATATCGGTAGTTTTGCTATGGGGGGGGGCTTTATCACCCTGCACTTAGGTACGTTCATATCTGTAATGATCGTTGCATACGTTGTCTCAACAGGCGATTACTGGGCAGCTCTCGCGTTATTTAGTGCTGGGGCAGGGCTTATGGGCACCCTTTGGTACTTGTTTATCAAGCAGTACCGCAAGCCGCTGATCCCGCCGATTCGCTTTAATCGCCAGCGCCGCGAGGTCTGTATCACCGAACCTGATGGTAGCTACTGGTTTGTTCCCTGGGAGCGGGTGCATGCCATTGCCCCCAGTGCGCTCAGTCTCAATACCGGCGGCGCCAGTCAGCACGGCAGCCTGCTGCTGTGGTTCCCGCTCAAGGGGCAAGAGCACGAAGATTATGCCCCCGACAAGCAAGGCTGGGTGCTGATGGTCAATACCGGTGGCGGTATTTCCTCTATGGCGCAGTGGGAATGTATTCGTAGCTTTATGGAGGTAGGCCCGGAGGCAATACCCGAACCGCTGGAGAATATTTGTGGTTTGAGCCTAAAACAGATTTTTTGGCGCGAGTTCGACAAGTCCTGCCAGGAAAGAGGGCTTTTCCTCACTGTGGTTTGGGAAATCGGCATCATGTTCCCCATATTCAACCCGATGGGTGGCCATTGGATCACGCGTAAAAAACTTGCTCACATCCCCGAGCTAACAGCGCCTGAAGTGATTGAATGGTCCAAACCGCTACCGCCCGAACAATGGGCCAAGCGCTCGCCTGAGTTGGCAAAAGCTATCGCAGAGCGAGAGGCGGAACTGGCCGCTGCATGACCGAGTACGCCAGTGATCAGATAATTATCATCTGGCGTTAATTCTCGGTTTTTTTTGCGCGTAAATGCTTCGGCTTTATGACATTTCGTACAGCGTCGTGAGTTTCACAGCCACAGCTTTTTGCCAAGACTTAATCGTGCCTCTGGCCACATACCCTAAGGCTCTACCCCCTCCTGCAACAACTCCGGCCTTTCCCTCTGCAGTTTGCTCTGCAGCATCTCCAGTTGTTCCAGCGCGGCGCGGGCTTCGTCGATTTCGTTGGCGTTGCGTTCGCCGGATTGCGCGGCTTGTTCGATACGTTCGCGGATGGCGGGGATCTGCTGCACGCCGCCGGCAAAAGCCATGAGTTGGTCGCGGGTTTGTTGGTCTTCGAAGGCGTTGTATTGGGCCGGGTCGGCCAGTTGCGCGGCGGAGGCCCGTTCGCGGGGTTTGAGTTGGCCCAGGGTGGGGCTGCGCGGATCGCCTTGGTCGGCCATGAGTTGGATCAGCATTTGCGCTTCTTGAACATTGAAGTGCGGCTCACTGGTCGCGGCTTCTAGCGGTTCTGCTGCTGGCGCTGGTGTGGCTACGGGCTGCTTTACCGGGAGGGGCGCGGGTATCTCCGGCAGGCGGATAAGCGGCTTAGTCGGCGCTCTAACCTGTTGTGCAAGCACTGGCGCTGCGTCGGTTTGCGGCATGCGCGCAATCACGACAGTCACCGCCGTCACCACGCCGAGTAGGGCTATACCCAGCCAGCCTTTCATAGCCCTTGTACCTCGGCATTGCTCAGCAAGGTTTGCAGGCGGGCCTGGAACTCGCGGGCCAGTTGCTCCTTGGCCACCGCCTGGTTGACCTCGTAACGCACGCTGGGGTCGCTGAGTGGCAATTGCTTGTCTTCACGTTGGCGCACCTGAACGATCTCGAACGCGCCGTCGATCAGCATCGGTTGAGACACACTGCCGGCCTTCTGTAGCAGCGCGGTTTTGCGCAGAAAATCCAGTTGTGCATCCTGCGGGCGAATCAGGCCTAGATCGCCGGCCGGAGTGCGGCTTTTATCCTCGGCCAGGGAGTAGCGCCGTACCGCTTCGTCGAATGCCAGGCCCTTCTGCAACTCCTCATGCACCCGGTCAGCGCTGGCCTGATCGGCCAGGCGGATATGCGCGGCCTGCACCTGGGCGACGTTCAGGTACTGCTGCAGATTGCGTTGGTAATAGGCCTCGGCGTCCGCGTCGCTGACCTGGCGCGCGCGTTGGCGCAGGCTCTCGGTTTCGTGGTGGAAGTCGTTATGCAAACCCTGCTGGTGCAGGTACTTGTGGCGGATCAGCTTGTCGCGCACCAGTTGGCGTACGCCGGTCAGTTCATCGGCACTGAAGCCCTTCTGGCCCAGTTGGTACCAGAGGTAGTCGCGTAGCGCTTGCTGGCGCACCTGTTCGGCCAGGTAGATCAAGTTGCCCTGTTGCAGCTCGACCTGACCTTGCACGTTATCACCCTGATACAGCTCAAGCAGGTTGAGGCGTTGTTCGGCCTGACCGGGGAACTGCCAGCGGATCAGCTCCACCTGCGCCGCCTCGGCCTGTTGCTCGGCGCTCAGCTGCAAACTGTCGAGCACTACGCCTTGCTGCGGCGCACTGAGTACCTGGCGCAAGCGCTCACTGCTGAGTGGCTGCGGTTGACGCAGAAACGGCCGCACGTCGTGGTCGAACTGCTTGCCGTAGACCTGTTCGATCAGGTTGGCGGCTTCGCGCTCGACCAGCACATCGAGATCACGGCGGTATGTGCTGTTCAGTTCACCCTCAACCTCGCGTGCCAGCAGGTGGTTTTCGACCAAACCGGTGCGCAGTTGGCGTGGGTCGGTGTTGAATTTGACCCGGCTCATGGCCTGCTCCAGCAGGCCGATGCTCTTGCCGGGCAGGCGTTCACCATCGATGCGCAAGTCCTGACTGCCCAGGGCTGACAGGCAAATGCCGGTCAGCCCCAGTACCAGCAAACTGCGCTGGATTATCGCGCGCACCTTACAGGCCACCCTGGCCGTAGAAGGTATTGGCACCCTTGGTCAGCACGCTGACGGTGAGGGCGATGGACTCGGGAATCAGCTCCTTGGCCACGCGCAGACGAGTGGCATAGCTGGTGTCATACAGCGGCTCGGGGCGTTGGTAGGCGACCTGCGCGGTCTGGGTCAGCAGGTCACGGATCGGCTTCCGCGCATCGTAGCTGCCGACCCGGTTGGCCACGGCGGCGAGGTCATTCAGGCCTTCGCTGGCGTAGTGATCGTCCACCCAGCCTTCCCAGCCGGAGTGGCCATTGCCCGAGGTGACCCAGGCGTGGTGCGGCTGCGCGACATCGCCGGTGGTGTGCAGCGAGTAGCCGATGGTTTGCAGGGATGGGGCGTTCTTGAACTGATCGAACCAGTACTTGGCCAGGTTATCGATGGGCTGGAAGGCCGCCGTCTGGAAGTCGCCGTAGTGGATCTGCCAGTTGGAGCTGGTGCCCTGACGGTAATGTGCCTCGGTGGTATCGAAGTCGCTCTTCTTCAGCTCGCGGTTGTACAGGTAAACCATGGCGTACCAGTCGACATCGCCGCTCCAGCTGCCGTCGACCTTGCGGTAGCGGTAGTCGTAACCTCCGTGGTCATTGCCGTGGGCGTCGCCCTGGCGGGCCATGTTGATGAAGTGCCAGTAGGAGGTGTAATTCACCAGCGAAGCGGCGGCGCCGTAGACCGGGGCATGTTCGTAACCGACCCACCAGCCACCCAGGCGGGTGTCCTGGAAGTCATCGACGTCATAGGCCGCCTGGCCAAGAATTTCGCCGGCGCGCGCCTCGCTGCCGGCGGCGCCGACATAGAACTGGTAGGCGCGTTTCATCTCGGGGGTAGCGTAAGCCGAGTTGAGAAAGGCCAGGGCGTCTTTGACGATATTTTTATGGGTGGGCTGCGACCAGGCGCTGGCTTGGCCGGCGCTGAAGGCCAGGCCTAGACCAAGGGCCAGGGTGGTGAGGGTTTTCATAGGCAGGGCGCTCTTTTGTTGTTGGAGTTGAGCAGTTCTAGCGGGTGTTTGTGGCAAAACTGTTGCAATCCCGCACGTCAACTTAAAACCCTGGCGGCGTATTCACTCAACCTAACTAAGGTTTAGTGGTATAGACCAGTTGCACTGGTTGGCCTATTCCGCTGTGCTGCCCTCTCGCTCTAGTACGGCAATGCGCACGGCAATAAAGTCGCGCAGGCAGCGCATCAATGGGGTGAGTTGGCGGCGGCTGGGCAGCACCATAAAGAGCGGAGTTGCCTCGCTCGTCCAATCGCTGCACAGCGCTTGCAGGCGGCCGTGGCGCAGGTCGTCGGCGACATCGAAGTAGGCCTTGTAGGCAATGCCCTTGCCCAGTAACGCCCAGCGCCGAACCACGTCGCCGTCGTTGGAGACGTTTGCGCTGCGCACTCGCACGCTGATCTGCGCTGCGTCCCCGTATGAGAAGCGCCAGCGGTCATGCACCTCTTCGCCCAGCATGAAGCACAGGCAGTCGCGCTCGGCCAGCTCATGCGGTGTGATCGGTGCGCCGTGTTTGGCTAGATAGGTAGGTGACGCGCACAGCACGCGGCGGTGCGTGGGAGCCAGCGGTAATGCCACCAGGCTGGAGTCTGGCGGTTGGCCGTAGCGCAGCGCGGCGTCGACCGGCTCGCTGTAGACATTGGCCATGCGGTCCGATAGCTGCAAACGGATGTCGACTTGAGGGTGCTGGTGCTGGAAGTCATCGAGCCAGGGCAGCAGCAGGTTGCGGCCAAAATCCGACGGTGCTGCCAGCTTGAGTACGCCGCGCAGCGCCTGATCGCCCACTGCCAGTTGCTGGCTGGCCTGCTGCAAGGTCTGCAAAGCCGGTCGACATTGCTCGAGAAAGCGCTCGCCCTGTTCGGTCAGACGCAGGCTGCGGGTGGAGCGCACCAACAGTTGCACGCCCAGCTCCGCCTCCAGCCGCTTGAGCGCCGCACTGGCCGCTGCCGGCGTCAGGTCGAGGGCGCGGGCGGTGGCCGACAGACTGCCGGTGTCCACGGTGCGGACGAAGATATCGAGATCCTGGAGAGCTTTCATCGGTAGGCGGGCGCTCTGAGCTGGGCAAGTCATATTCAAATTTATCTTGAATATGGCTTCAAGTGGGCAGCTGTTTTTCAACTCAATCAAACAAGCGAGCATGGCGCCATCGTTTCTGGAGAGCTGCCATGAACACCGTCCTTGCATCGAATGTCGCATCGCCCGCCGCCACATCCGCCTGGCGCTTTGACCATGTAAATGTGTCGATGGCCGACAGCCGCGCGCTAAGTAGTCTGTTCGAGAATGTTATGGGGATGCAGGCCGGCTATCGGCCGCCGTTCCCGTTCCCCGGCCTGTGGCTGTATGCCGGCGACCAGGCTGTCGTGCATGCGGTGGATGATGCTGGTCTGGCCGCCGAGCCGAGCGCTGTCAGTTTCGGTCATATCGCTTTTCGCAGTGAGCAACCGGCCGCGCTAGTGATTGAACAGCTTCGCGCTCATGGACTGGCGTTTCGGCTTGCCCGGGTTCCGCAGGAAAACACGGCGCAGATTTTCGTGCTGCTGCCCGGAGGCTTTGTGGTCGAGCTTGATGTGCCCGATGACGACGCTCTGCCGCTGGACCACGCCTACAGCGCCAAACACGCCTCACCCAACAGCCGGGACTTCTGATCCCCATCGCTACTTGCCCTATTCAAGGAGTCCCGATATGAGCACTTCCACCCTGTTCAGCCCTCTGCAACTCGGCCCGCTGCAACTGCCCAACCGCATGGTCATGGCGCCGATGACGCGCAGCCGCAGCAGCCAGACGGGCGATGTGCCCAACGCGCTGATGGCGAGTTACTACGCGCAGCGCGCCAGCGCCGGTTTGATCATCACAGAAGCCGCGCAGATCTCGCGCCAGGGCCAGGGCTACAGCTTCACGCCCGGTATCTACAGCGAGGCGCAGATCGCCGGCTGGCGTTTGGTGACCGACGCGGTACACACCGCCGGTGGCCGTATCGTGCTGCAACTCTGGCATGTGGGCCGTATGTCGCACGCCAGTTTCCAGGCAGACGGTGTGCCGGTGGCGCCGTCGGCCCTGTCACCGGAGGCCCAGGTGTGGGTGGTGGGCGATGATGGCGTCGGCCGCATGATCGACTGCCCGCTGCCGCGCGAGATGAGCGTGGCGGATATTCACGCAGTGATCGAAGACTTTCGCCAAGCCGCCGCCAACGCCATGCGCGCCGGTTTTGACGCGGTGGAGATTCACGGTGGTAATGGCTACCTGCTCGACCAGTTTCTGCGCACCACCTCCAACCAGCGCAGTGACGAATACGGCGGCAGCATGGCCAAGCGCATTCGCTTCGTGGAAGAGGTGGTGGCTGCGGTGGCCAGCGAGGCTGGTGCCGAGCGCACCGGCATTCGCCTGGCGCCCTTTATCACCCAGCGCAACATGAATTGCCCGGAGATCATCCCGACTATTCTGCATCTGGCGAAGAAACTCGACGAAATCGGCCTGGCCTATATCCACTTGGCCGAAGCCGACTGGGACGATGCCCCGCAGATTCCGGAAACTTTCCGCCACGAACTGCGCAAGGTTTATCAGGGCCGCGTGATCGTCGCCGGCAAGTACGACCAAACGCGTGCCGAGCACATCCTCAATCAGGGTCTGGCTGATCTGGTGGCCTTTGGTCGGCCCTTCGTCGCCAACCCGGACCTGCCGGCTCGTTACGCCGGCCAATTACCGCTGGCCGAGCTCGACCCGCAGAGCTTGTTCGGTGGCGATTCACGCGGCTACACCGATTACACGCCCTACAGCGGCTAAACCCAATCACTGCGCACACAAGGAACTCATCATGAAAGCTGTTGGATACACCACCCCCCAGGCGATCAGTCAGGCAGATGCACTGATCGACATCACCCTGCCCGAGCCGCAAGCCAGCGGCCGCGACCTGCTCGTCGAGGTTAAAGCCGTGTCGGTCAACCCGGTGGACACCAAGGTCCGCGTCAGTGGAGCGCCAGCCGAGGGGCAGGATTACAAGGTGCTGGGCTGGGATGCCAGCGGCATCGTCAAGGCCGTTGGCCCGGATGTCACCCTGTTCAAGCCCGGTGACCGCGTCTGGTACGCCGGCTCGATTGCCCGCCCAGGCACCAACAGTGAGCTGCATCTGGTGGATGAACGCATCGTCGGCCATGCGCCGCAGTCGCTGAGCTTTGCCCAGGCCGCCGCCTTGCCGCTGACGGCCATCACTGCCTGGGAAATGCTCTTCGATCGCCTCGGCATTGCGCCGGGAAAGCAGCCGAGCAACAAGAGCCTGCTGATTATCGGCGCGTCCGGTGGCGTGGGCTCGATCCTAACCCAGTTGGCCAGCCGGCTGACCAGTCTGACGATTATCGGCAGCGCCTCGCGGCCGGAAACCCAGGCCTGGATCAAGGAGCTGGGTGCCCATCATGTGATCGATCACAGCCAACCGCTCGCCGCCGAGCTCAAGGCTATTGGCTTTGATACTGTCGACTACATCGTCAGCCTGACCCACACCGACACGCATCTTGAGCAGATCGTCGAAGCCATCGCGCCCCAGGGCAAGTTCGGCTTGATCGACGACCCGAAAGCGCTGGATGTTACCCAGTTCAAGCGCAAGGCGGTTTCCGTGCATTGGGAGTTTATGTTCACCCGCTCGCTGTTCGGCACCGAAGACATGATCGGCCAGCACCGACTGCTCAACGAAGTGGCTGGTTTAGTTGATGCAGGACTGATTCGCACCACCCTGGCCGAGCATTTCGGCAGCATCAATGCGGCCAACCTGAAGCGCGCCCATGCTCTGCTCGAATCGGGCAAGGCACGTGGCAAGGTGGTACTGGAGGGCTGGGACTGACAGCGGGTGTAAACGACGCGTAACGACTTGATACTCAAACCGCCCGGCCTTAAAAGCCGGGCGGTCTGCTTTCAATCCAGCGTTACATCACTATCGAGCAGACAGGCCACCAGATCGGCGGCGAAGCCCGAAAGCAGCTCGCGTTTGCGCACGCACACCTTGAGGTCGCGCTGCGCCCAGGGTTCATCCAGCTCGATCACCGTCAACGGCACGCGGGAAGCGCCTGTGGTGATGGCACTGCGCGGCACCAGGCCGATACCCACGCCAGCGCTGACCATGCGGCACACCGCCTCGAAGCTGCGCACCTGAATGCGCACCTCAAGATGCCGGCCCAGCGCGGCCGCTGCGTTCATGGTGAAGGTGTGAATCGCGGAGCCGGCATGCAGCATCACAAAGGGGTAACCCAGAACCGCCGCAAAGGGCGTGCTGGCGCACATAGCCAGCGGATGCTGCGGCGGTGCGATCAGCACCAGGCGGTCGGCGCGGTAGGGCAATAGCTCGACCTCGGCACCCTCTATCGCATCGGCAATCACGCCGACCTCCACCTCGCCCCGCGCCACGGCCATCACCACTTCCGGGCTGGTGTGCTCCTCCAGCGAGATGCTCACCTGCGGGTGGCGCTGCAAAAATGCCGCGAGACTGTCCGGCAGAAAGGTATGGGTCGCGTGGGTGTTGGCCCACAGGCTGACATGGCCGCGCACGCCGTGGGCGTAGGGCGCAAGGTCAGCGTGCATCTGCTCAAGCTGGGCGAACACCTGGCGAGCGTGGCGCAGCAAGGCATCGCCGGCGCGGGTCAGGCTGACACCGCGAGGCTCACGCACCAGCAATGGCGTGCCGATCGACTCTTCCAGCAGGCGCATGCGGTGGCTGGCCGAAGAGGCGGCCAGGTGCACACGCTCGGCGCCACGGGTCAGGTTTCTCGCCTCGGCAATGGCGACGAAAAGGCGCAAGTCCGTCAGGTCATAGTGCATAGCGTTGGTCTATCCCGAACGATCAGTTGTGAAAAGGCCACTTTCAAGGGAAGTCTACACCCCGGATCATTCGCCCCAACGAAACTCTTTGGATGAAACCCTATGCACTGGAAAACCTGGTCTGCCGAGCGCGTGGGTATCGTGCTGGCTGTGCTCGCTGCCTTCGGTTTCTCCTTCAAGGCGATTTTCGTCAAGCTGGCCTACGCCGCTACATCGGTCGACCCGGTCACCTTGCTGACCCTGCGCATGACCTTCGCCCTGCCCTTCGCCCTGTTCGCTGCGCTCTGGCTGTGCCGTTCCGCGCCACCGCTCAAGCGCAAGGACTGGGGCTTGTTGATAGCCCTCGGCCTGCTCGGCTACTACGGCGCCAGCATCCTCGACTTCGTTGGCTTGCTGTACATCTCGGCTGCGTTGGAGCGGCTGATTCTGTTTACCTACCCGACCCTGACGGTGCTGATCGGTGTGCTGGCCATGGGCAAACGCCTGGAGCGGCGCCAGGTGGGTGCACTGTTGCTGTCCTATGCCGGTATTGGCTTGGCCTTCGCTCATGACCTGGAGGTGGCCGGTGACACCCAAACCGTGCTGATCGGCGCGGCGTTCGTCTTCGGCTCGGCCCTGTCCTACGCGTTTTACAGCGCAGGTGCCGAGGTGGCGATTCGTAACCTGGGCACCATTCGCTTTGCCGCGCTGGCAATCATCGTGTCGACCTTCGCCACCCAGTTGCACTTTCTCGCGAGCCAGCCGCTCTCGGCCCTGCAACAGCCGCTGGATATCTATTTCTACAGCGCCGCCATGGCCCTGTTTTCCACGGTATTGCCGGTGCTTTGGCAGTCCGCCGCAGTGCACCGCATCGGCGCCGCGCGCACCGTGCTGATTGGCACATTGGGCCCGATCCTGACGATCTTCTTTGGCTGGCTGTTGTTGTCCGAGCCACTGTCCGCCGAGCAGTTGCTGGGCGCCGGGCTGGTGTTAGTCGGTGTGCTGCTGGTGTCACGCCGCACTGTGCCTGCACGGCCAAAAGAGCCAGTGGTAGCCGCGGTAAGCACGGTTCGCTGACGCCCTGATTAGGCCCTCGGCGGATGCTCCTGAGCCTGAGCCTGAGCCAGGCCGCGGAATATGATCGCTGTCTCGCTTTGCGCGGCTGATATCGCAGACAATACCGCGCCGGCCGGACGCTGCAGCCTCTCGGCCATTCTCGGTCTCACTTCTCAAGGATGATGATTATGAAATTGCAGTTCTCCCTTTCCGCCCTCGCACTCACCACTCTGCTGTCCGGCTGCCAGAACATGAGCCCCGACGCCATGCTCAACACCGGTCTGCAAGCCATGCAGGCGGCGACCCTCAGCGATGCTCAAGTGAAAACCATGGCCGATGAAGCCTGCGTACAGATGGACGCCCAGTCGCCTATCGCGCCGGCCGACAGCACCTACAGCAAGCGTCTGGCGACCATTGCCAACAACCTCGGCAGCCAGGTCAACGGCACCCCGGTCACCTACAAGGTGTACCTCACCGATGAGGTCAACGCCTGGGCCATGGCCAACGGCTGCGTGCGCGTATACAGCGGCCTGATGGACCTGATGACCGACAACGAAGTGGAAGGCGTGCTCGGCCACGAGATGGGTCACGTCGCCCTTGGCCATACCAAGAAAGCCATGCAGGCCGCCTACGCCACTTCGGTAGCGCGTGGCGCCATTGCCTCTTCCGGCAACAGTGCCGCCATGGCCTTGTCCAGCTCGCAGTTGGGCGATTTGGGTGAGGCGCTGATCAACGCGCAGTTCTCCCAGTCCCAGGAAAGTGCTGCCGACGACTTCTCTTTCGACCTGTTGAAGAAGCGCAACATTCCATTGGCCGGCCTGGCCAGCGCCTTCGACAAACTGGCTCAGCAGGGCGGCGGGGAAAGCAGCATGTTCGACTCCCACCCCGGTTCGGCCGACCGCGCCGCGCATATTCGCCAGCGCATCGCTGCCGAAAAGTGATCGACGATGGGGCCGCAGCAGCGGCCCCATCTGTTTCAGGAGTCGTTTATGCGTAACCTGTTGGCCTGTGCGTTATTGCTGATCACCGTCCCGGGGTATGCAGTCAGTAACGATGAACTGCACGCGCAGTACGACAATTGTATTGGGGCTAGTCAGGGGCTCACTAATAGCCTGGTGACGGCTTGTGCCGAGGGTGTTTCGGACGTAGCTAAAAAGCAGATGAACCTTACCTACCAGCGTCTCTATCTCAAACTGCAACAAGCCTCGTCAGAGGATGCGCAGCAACTTGAAGACGCGCAGAAGGCATGGCTGATCTACCGCAATGCGCATTGCGACATGCAGGGCAAGCACGTTGGCTCGCCGATGTATTACACCTGTCCGATGTATCTAAATATCGACAGGCTTACCGAGCTGCAATTTTTGCTCGATAACGGCTAAAGCTTTTACCTCTCACTTCTGCTTAAACCACCCGCAGACTACTCATCCGCCGTGTCCTGGCTGTGCAGCGAGCCGGTTTCGTGACTTTCCAGCACCGCATAAGCACTTGAGCAGAACAGCGAGTTGAGGCGCTTCATATCGGCGATCAGCTCCATGTGCAGGCCGCTGGTTTCGATGCTTTGCACCACCTGATGATGCAGGCGGCCGACATGCGCGTGGGCCAAACGGCGCTCTTGAGCGCGGAAGCGGCGTTTTTCACGCAGCAACTGGCGGGCGCTTTCCTTGTCGCCCGAGAGAAATACCGAAAGGCCCAGGCGCAGGTTGGCCGTTAGCTGCTGATGCAGGCTGGCCAGCTCTTCCAGGCCGCTGTCGGAGAAGGAGTGGCGCTGGGCGGTTCGCTGGTCCTGCACCTTGCCGAGCATGCGTTCGATGATGTCGCCGGCCTGCTGCAGATTGACCGCCAGCTCGATGATCTCTGCCCAGCGGCGGTTGTCCTGCTCGCTCAAGCCCTCACGCTGTACTTGGGCCAGGTAGAGCTTTACCGCGCTGTAGAGGGCATCGACATCGTCATCGAGGCGACGCAGCTCCTTGCTCAGCGCGGTTTGTCCGCCTTGCAGCACTTCCAGCTGATGGCTGAGCATGGTTTCGACAATGTCGCCGATGCGCAGGGTTTCGCGCACCGCGTTGGCCAGCGCCAGGCTTGGCGTGGACAGCGCGGTGGGGTCGAGGTGGCGTGGGCGGGCGACGCCGTTTTCTTCGGCGCGATCCGGCAGCAGCCAGTTACAGAAGCGCGCCATCAACCCGACGCTGGGCAGCATCAGCAGGCAGCGCAGGCTGTTGTAGAGCACGTGAAAACCGATCACCAACTCTTCGGGGCGCCAGTTCAGGCTGTCCAGCCAGTTGGCCAGCGGGTCGAGGAAGGGCATCACCAGCAGCAGACCGATCAGCTTGTACAGCAGGCTGCCCAGTGCCACCCGTCGCCCGGCTGGGCTTTGCAGGCTGCTGGTGAGGAAGGCCAATAAGCCGCTGCCGATATTCGCGCCGATCACCAGGCCGATGGCCACCGGCAAGCTGATCAGCCCCGCGCCGGTGAGCATGGCGGTGAGCAGCACGGCGGCCAAGCTGGAATAGGAAATCAGGGCAAACAGCGCGCCGACCAGGGCGTCCAGCAGCAGGTCGCCGGTCAGCGAGGCGAACAGCACGCGGATGCCCTGTTCCTGGGTGATGGGCGTGGCGGCCGCGACGATCAGCTCCAGCGCCAACAGCATCAGGCCCAAGCCAATGCCGACGCGGCCGAGCTGGCCGGCGCGGGTTTGCTTGCGCGAGAGGAAGAAGATCACCCCGAGGAAGATCAGCAGCGGGCTCAGCCAGCTCAGGTCGAAGGTCAGCACGCGCGCCATCAATGCGGTGCCAACGTCGGCGCCGAGCATGATTGCCAAGGCCGGGGTCAGGGTCATCAAGCCCTGGGCGACGAAGGAGGTCACCAGTAACGCGGTGGCGTTGCTGCTCTGCACCAACGCAGTGACGCCGATGCCGGCGGCAAAGGCCATGGGTCGCTTGCTGACGTTGTGACTGAGCACCTTGCGCAACTGCGAGCCATACACGCGCAGAATGCCGGTGCGCACGATGTGGGTGCCCCAGATCAGCAGGGCAATGGCAGAAAGCAGATTCAGCAGGGTTAGCATCGCGCATCTCCCTGACGCGGGTCGCCCCAAAGAGGGCAACAACAGAAGGCGACGCCTAGGCTTTGGCAGTGATCCGCAGAGTTAGGTGTCGCGGGTAAGTGAATGGCCTGGTTGGCTATTTTTTTACCGGGCCTACCTTAAGCTGTAGTCGTGAAATGGCATTGGCGCCAGCCGCGCGGGCATGCTCACCTGCGCTGCCAGGGGTTGGACGTAGGGTTATGCGGCCAGTTCCCGTGCGCTGCGACACAGGCTGTCGCGGCATGCCGTCAGGCTGGTCGAACTGGTAACCTAAGCCGATTGAACGGATGCGACCCTGCCCATGCTCACCCTCTACCATGCCCCCGATCTGGAAACCCTTGGCGCACTGGCCACTCGCTTGCTGGCCACGCCGATGCGCGATGCGTTCGCCCCCGCCTTGGTGGTGGTGCCGAGCCAGGGCATGGGCCGCTGGCTGACCCTGGAGCTGGCGCGCAAGCAGGGCATTGCCATGCAGCTGGAGGTGCAGCTACCGGCCAAGTTCGTCTGGGACCTGTCGCGCCTGTGCCTGGGACAATTACCCGAACAATCGGCGTTTAGCCCCAGCAGCCTGAGCTGGCGGCTGTATGACTGGCTGTGCGAGCCCGAACAGTTGGCGCAGGCACCGCGCCTGGCGCATTACCTCGAGGGCGGCGATGAGCGACGAAGATTGTCGCTTGCCGTCAAGATCGCCGACGTTTTCGACCAATACCTGCTGTATCGCGACGACTGGCTCGCCGCTTGGGAGCGCAATGAGCTGCTCGACCTCGGCCCGGATGAAGCCTGGCAGGCGCTGCTGTGGCGCGAGCTGACCAAAGATGGCCACCCGCACCGCGCGCGCCTGCTCGAAGACTTGCTGGCGCGGCTTTACGACGCCGCGCCGATCAACGCTCTGCCCGAGCGCGTGCTGATCTTCGGCATCAGCTCCTTGCCGCCGCACCATATGCGTGTGCTGGAAGGCCTGGCGCGGCACACCGATGTGGTGATTTTCGCCCTCAACCCGTGCCGCGAAGCCTGGGGTGAAATTCGCGATATCCGTGAGCTGGCCAGGCAGCCGCAAAGCGCAGCGGTTAATCAAGAACTGAGCCCGGACGACTGGTACCTGGATGTCGGCCACCCGCTGCTGGCGAGTCTGGGTAAACAGGGCCGCGACTTCTTCGACAGCCTGTTTAGCCTGGCCTCCAGCGAAGGCAGTCAGGAAGTCGGCTTGTATTCCGAGGATGGCGACCTGCACGATGGCAGCCTGCTGCAAGCGCTGCAGAACGACATTCTGCGTCTGCGCACTCGCACTGCGGATGAACGCTTGCAGCTGCGCGACGACGACCGCTCGCTGGAGCTGCACATCGCCCACTCGCCGCTGCGCGAAGTGGAAATTCTGCATGACCAACTGCTCGCCCGCTTTGCCGCCGAGCCCGAGCTGACCCCGGACCAAGTGGTGGTGCTAACCCCGGATATCGAGCGTTATGCGCCCTATATCGAGGCCGTGTTCGCCCCGCGTGAAGGCGTGCCGCGGGTGCCGTTCAGCCTGGCCGACCGCAGCCTGCGGGCGGAAATCCCACTGTTAGAAGCCTTCCTCAGCCTGCTGGCGCTGCCGGACAGCCGCTTTACCGGCGAAGAAGTGCTGGCCCTGCTGGAGCAACCGGCCGTTGCCCGTCGCGTCGGGATCGAGGCCGAAGACCTGAGCCTGCTGCGCGACTGGTTGCGCGAGGCCGGCATCCGCTGGGGCCGCGATGACGCGCACCGCGCCCAGCTCGGCCTGCCGGCCGATGCCGCGTTCACCTGGCGGCAAGGGCTGGATCGCCTGTTGCTGGGCTTTGCCGCGCCGCCGCAGTTGGCTGGGCTGGCTGCGCCGCTGTTGGGCAGCAACTGGCCGCTGGACGCGCTGGAAGGTGGCCGTGCGCAACTGCTCGGTCGTCTGTCCGGCTTTGTCGAGCGCCTGGCCGCGCTGGCGCAGAGTCTGCAACGGCCGCGCGCGCTCGGCGAGTGGGCCGAATCGCTGCAACTGCTGATTGACCAGATGTTTGATGAGCGTGAAGCCGGCGACACCTTGTTGCTGCTGTCCAAGGCCTGCGCTGCCTTGCAGGAACAGGCCACGGCCTCCGGGGTCGAGCGTCCGATCGAGTTGGCGCTGATCCGCCAGCAATTGACCGCCGCGTTGGAGCAGGGCAGTGCGGCGTCGGGCTTTCTCACCGGTGCGGTGACCTTCTGCACCATGGTGCCGATGCGCAGCCTGCCGTTTCGGCTGGTCTGCCTGCTCGGCCTGGACGACGGCGCGCTGCCACGGCGTACCCCGGCTGCGGGCTTCGACTTGATCGGACAGAAACCCCGCCGTGGTGACCGGGCGCGGCGGCTGGATGACCGCTATCTGCTGCTGGAAACCCTGCTTTCGGCCCGTGGCGGCCTGTACCTCAGCTATGTCGGCCGCGACCCACGCAGCAATGCCGAGCTGCCGCCGTCGGTGTTGGTTAGCGAGTTGCTCGATGTGGTCGACCTCACTGCCGTATATGAAGGTGGGAGGGGCTTTAGCCGCGACGCCTCTGAGGTTAGCGAGAAAGCTAGCGCCCGCATCACCCACCACCATCCGTTACAGCCCTTCGCCCCCGGCAACTTCGCCGGTGACCGGCATGCCGGTTTCGCCGCGCCCTGGTTTCATGCGGCGCAGCGTTTGAGCCAAGCGGTGCAAGCCACGCCGCCATTTGCCAGCCTGTTGGCGGCGCCGGACAAAGACTGGTTGAGCATCGAGCCGAATCAGTTGCTGCATTGTTTCAAACACCCGGCGCGCTACCTGCTGGAGCAGCGCCTCGGCCTGCGCCTGGCGCAGACTGACGAAGCCCTGGCTGGCGATGAGCCGTTCAGCGTCGAGTGGACCAGCCAGCATGGCCTGCGCCAGTTGGCGTTGCAGGCCATTGAGCGCGGCTGGAGCGAGCGCGAGGAGCGCGCCGTGGCGGCTGCCTCCGGTTGGCTGCCGGTGGGCGAGTTGGGTCAGGCGCACTGGGGGCAGATTCGCGGACCGATCCGCGCGTTCGCCCCGACCCTGTTCGATGAGCGTCCGGCGGATACGCCGCAACCGCTGCTGGTGGATATCGAGCTGGCCGGCGTACGCATTCACGGCTGGCTGGATGGGGTGACCAGTGAGGGGCTGTTCGACTATCGCCTGCGTGACCTCGGTGCCTGGGAGCTGGCGCCGTTCTGGTTGCGTCATCTGCTGCTCAATTGCGCCGCCACGCCGGGCATCAGCCGGGAGAGCCGCCTGTTGTCGCCAAAAAGCGAATGGCGTTTAGGCCCACTGGCCGATGCTCGTGGGCTGCTGGAACCCTGGCTGGAGGCCTACAAAAGTGCCCTGCGCGAACCATTACCGCTGTTCGCCAAATGCAGCCATGGCTTCGCCCGCAAGTGGCGCAATCCCGGGCGCAAAGAGCCGGTTGACGCCGCCCGCAGCGAAGCGCGGCTGATGTGGCAGGGCAACGACTACATGACCGGCGAAGGCCAAGACCCGTGGAATGCCCTGGCCTTCCGCGACCGCGAACCGCTGGATGAGTGTTTTGAAGCGCTCGCCGAACAGCTCTACGGCCCGGCGCTGGACGCCCTGCAAGGCAGTGAAGAGGACGAGGCATGAGTGGCTATTTTCAATTCTTGTCGCCCGTGCGGCGGCATGCATCTCAAACATTTCACAAGGAGGTGCTAAGTGCCTGAACTGCAAACTCTAGAAGATTTATCGCAGCTAGCTGAAACCGTCGAACTGGAATGCAAGCTTGCTCAAGGTCGAGATGGAAAAGGTGAGTTGCCCAAGGATTTTTGGCCGACCTACAGTGCTTTTGCCAATACACATGGTGGTGTTGTGCTACTCGGTATTCGTGAAAAGAAGGGAGAGTTCAGTATTGCTGGTCTGGAAGATCCAGAGAAAATCCGCCGCGATCTGTTCAGTACGCTCAATGACCCCGGCAAAATTAGCCTCAACCTGCTTACAGATCTTGATGTACAGATACTGACGCTGGAAGGGAAAAGCGTTCTACGGGTACGTGTACCTGCAGCCACACGTAAGCAAAAACCCGTCTATTTGCACGGTAATCCGTTCAATGGAAACACTTTTAGGCGCTTGCATGAAGGTGATGTTCCTCTGCGCGATAAAGATGAAGTCAGGCGCATGCTTGCCGAGCAGGTTGAGGATGAGCGTGATGCTCGGATTCTCCCAGGTTTTGGCTTGGATGACGTCGATCCAGAAAGCCTGCGTATCTACAGGCAGATGTTGAAGGACGAAAAACCGGGGCACCCGTTTCTTGAGTTGGACGATTTTGAGTTTCTGCATAGCCTGCGTGGCTGGCGCCGCGACAGGCAGAGTGGTGAGTCTGGACTGACGCTAGCAGGACTGTTGATGTTCGGTAGGTGGACCTCTATCCAGGACGGTATACCGAACTATTTCTTGGACTATCAGGAACGGCCAGAAGCAAAAGCCGAATTGCGTTGGGTTGATCGGCTAGTGCCTGATGGCTCTTGGAGTGGCAATCTTTTTGAATTCTATCGTCGGGTCTACCGTAAGCTGACCGCAGATTTAAAAGTGCCCTTTTCTCTCAAGGATGGACAGCGCCGCGACGATACGCCGATTCATGAGGCGCTACGTGAGGCTCTGGTTAATACACTGGTGCATGCTGATTACAGTGGCCGAGTTTCTGTGCTGGTAGTCAAACGTCCGGATATGTTCGGGTTCCGCAATCCTGGCGGTATGCGGCTACCGTTCGAGCAAGTCATTCGCGGCGGTGAAAGCGATTGCCGCAATCGTATTCTGCATCAGATGTTTCTACTTATTGGGTTGGGCGAGCGCGGTGGTTCGGGTGTTCCCAAAATTTTCAGCGGCTGGAAGAGTCAGCATTGGCGTCAGCCTCGTTTGCATGAAAAAGATGAGCCCGAGCAAACTCTACTTGAACTGCATATGGTGGATTTGCTGCCTGCATCCATAGTCGAAACATTACGTGAGCGCTTGGGCAGTCGTTTTGAGACTCTCAGTCATGGCGAATGTTTGATTTTGGCTACTGCAGCAATCGAGCAGGTCGTAAACCATGCTCGATTGCTTGAGCTGGGCGATCTTCATCCCCACGATTTGAGTCTGTGCTTGGCCCGGTTAGAGCGTGAGGGCTGGCTGCAGTCTCAAGGACAGTCGCGTGGAAAACAGTATTACTTGCCCGGCGTATCGATGGTTTCGCCAGATCAGGTCTTCCCTGAGACCTTTGTTAGCTCCGGACATAGCTTTGACAGCTCCGGACATAGCGACCACAGCTCCGGACATAACCTGGACAGCTCCGGACATAACAAAAGCGTTTTAGAGGGCAGGTCTGGCATTCGTCGCGATATACAGGGTTGCCTACTTAGCGATTTATTGGATGCGCCTATCGTCGATGATTTAGGGCAAATTTCCCCAGAGCTATGCGCTGAACTTGAGTCCTTAGCTCAGCCGCCAAGACTCAAGGCTCGTTTGCAACCAGCCGCTATGGAGGAAGTGATTCTAGCTTTGTGCCGGGATCGTTATCTGACCCTCAATGTGCTGGCTACCTTGGTAGATCGTAATGCTGATGTTCTACGCAAACGCTATCTAGATACCTTGGTAAAGTCGCGCAAAATTCGGAGGGCGTTCCCTAGTACGCCGACCCACGAAAAACAGTCATACCGTGCAGCTATTGCCGAGAGCAGTGAGGCGCCATGAGCGATCTCAATCTTCTTTGCGATTCATTCACCGGCCGCTCGCTGATCGAAGCCAGTGCCGGTACCGGCAAGACCTGGACGCTGACCTCACTGTACGCCCGCCTGCTGCTGGAGAAAAAGCTCAGCGTCAGTCAGATTCTGGTGGTGACTTTCACCACCGCCGCCACGGCCGAGCTGCGCGAGCGCATTCGTAAGCGTTTGGCCGAGCTGCTGGCGGTGTACGACAACGGCCCGAGCAACGACAAACTGCTCAATGACCTGCATGCGCAGTACCCGGACGAGGCCAGCCATCGGCGGCTGCTGCTGGCCGTGCACGGCTTTGACGAGGCGGCGATTTTCACCATCCATGGCTTCTGTCAGCGCGCCTTGCAGGATGCCGCATTCGAGGCCGGTGGCGATTTCGATAACGAACTGACCCATGACGACCGCGAAATCATCGACGCGCTGTTGGCGGACTTGTGGCGCCACGAACTGGCGGCCGCCGAGCCGGAGTGGGCGGCGTTTCTGGTGCAGCAAAAGATCACCCCGCAGAGCCTGCGCAAACGTTTGCGTAGTCACCTGGGCAAGCCCTTTCTGCGCATCGAACCGCAACCGGGCACGCACAGCGACATGGCCGCCCTGCGCGCTGCCTGGCAACAGGCGCAGCGCCTCTGGCAGTGCGAGAGCGCCGCTTGGCTGGAGCAACTGAAGGCCTTCGACGGCTTCAAGAGCAATATGTGCAACGCGGCCAAGCTGGCTGCTTGGCAGGCGGAGCTGGACGGTTATTTCAGTGATGCCGCCGCGCTGTTCAGCAACACCGACGCGCACCGTCGTCTGGCTCGCGAAGGGCTGAACAAGGCCAGTAAAAAGGGCTGCGAAGCGCCGGCCAATCCCCTGGCGGCAGCCTTGCAGGAACTCTGCGATGCGCTGGATGCGGCGCAGCCAGAAGCCGAACAACGGCTGATCGATCTGCAAGTACGTCTGATTGGTCAGCTCAACGAACAACTGCCACAACGCAAAGCGGCGCAGCGTTTGCTGGCCTTCGATGACCTGCTCAACAAGCTGCAACAGGCGCTACAGGGCGAGGGCGGCGAGCACCTGGCGACTACCCTGCGCGCGCAATACCCGGTGGCGCTGATCGATGAGTTTCAGGACACCGACCCGGTGCAGTACCGGGTGTTTCACCGGATCTACGAAGACAATGGGGACCTGTGCTTTGTCGGGGATCCGAAGCAGGCTGTTTACGCTTTCCGTGGTGCCGACCTGGCAACTTATCTGCAAGCCCGCAGCGAAGCCGCACGCCAGTACAGCCTGACCACCAACCACCGCTCCACGCCTGAGCTGATCGCCTCGCTCAATCAGCTGTTCGAGCGCCCCATGCCGTTCGCCGAGCCGGGCCTGGCCTATCAGCAGGTTGGCGCCAGCGACAAAGCCCGCTCGCAGTTGGTGTTGCCGGCGGTTGAGGGTGAGCAGGACGCGCCGCTGGCGCTGGTCTGGCTGGATAACGACTACCTCGGCAAGGGCGAAGCCGGCGCGCTGGTCGCCCGCGATACCGCACGGCGCATTGCCGCCGTGCTGGCGGCCAGCAGTCAGGGCGAGGCGTATTTTGAGGAAGAAAGTGCGCAGGAGTCCGTGCAAAGCGTCGCGAGCCCTGTGAGAGCAAGGAAGGATCGGAGCGACGAGCGAGACAGTACAGAATGTACGGCGAGTTCGGCGCGAGAACCTGACGCTGCTATCGCAGGGCGCAGCAGCTTTAAGCGGACTCCGCTGAGGGGGGGCGATATTGCCGTATTGGTCGCCAGCCACCGTCAGGCCAGTGAAGTCGCCGCAGAGCTGGCTGCGCGCGGCGTGCCCAGCGTGCGCCGCGGCAAGGAGAATGTCTGGCACAGCGAGGAGGCGGATGAGCTGAGCGCGGTGCTTGCCGCCTACGCCGAGCCGGGCCGCGAAGGCGCGTTGCGTTACGCCCTGGCCAGCCGTTTGCTGGGTCGCAGCGCCGCCGATCTGGCCGCCTGCTCGGAAGATGCCCACGCCTGGGACGCCGAACGCGAAGCGGCCGAGCGCTATCACCAACTGTGGCAGCAACAGGGCTTTATGCGCGCCTTCCGCGCCTGGCTGGATGAGCAGAAGGTCGCCCAGCGCCTGCTGGCTTTGGTCGATGGCGAACGCCGCTTGACCAACCTGCTGCATCTGGCTGAGTTGCTGCAAACCGAAAGCCTGCAACGCCCCGGTCTGGAACAATTACTGAGCTGGTTCAATGCCCAGCGCAGCGCCGAAGCCCATGGCGAAGAAGCCCTGCTGCGCCTGGAAAGCGATGCCGAGCGGGTGCAGATCGTCACCATCCACACTTCCAAGGGCCTGGAATACCCGTTGGTGTTCTGCCCTTATCTGTGGGACGGCGCCTTGCTCTATCAGCATGAAGACATCAGTTGCCATGCCGACGACGGCATGCCGTTGCTCGACCTTGGAAGCGAGCAGCTCGACGTGCACCGCGAGCGCGCCCGTCACGAGCGCTTCGCCGAGAAGTTACGCCTGACCTACGTGGCCCTGACCCGCGCCCGTGACCGTCTGTGGCTGCACTGGGGGCCGGTGGACTGCAAGCCGAAGAAGGACGGCACGCTGAGTGAATCCGGCCTGCACAGCAGCGCCCTGGCCTGGCTGCTGCACGGTCGCGGGTTGCCGGGTGCAAATGCCCTGGCCGAGCTGGCCGGGCATATGCAGAGCCTCAGCCCGCAGGGCGTGTACGCAGAAATCCAGCAGTTGGTGGCGAGCAGTTCCGGCCATATGAGCATCCAGCCGTTGCGTGCGGACGAAGCCAGCGCCGCCGGTGAACAGCGCGCGCCGGCACCGCAGCAGTTAGCCACGCTACAACGCAGCCTGCACAGCGCCTGGCGCGTCGGCAGCTTCTCCGGTTTGGCCGCCGGCATGCACATGGAAGCGCCGGATCGCGATGGTTTGGTGATGCCTGATGCCAGCGAACCGGGCAGCGGCTTTTTCGCCTTTCCCCGTGGCGCGCGGGCCGGTACTTGCTTACATGCGATTCTCGAAGACTGGGCGCGAGGCAAGGGCGCGCTGGCCGATTTGATTGAGCCGGGTCTGAGCGGCCACGGCATCAGTAATGACTGGAACGCGGTGGCGCTGGAGCAATTGCAGCAGGTGGTCGACTGCGATCTGAACGGCCAAGGCCTGACCTTGAGCGGGCTAAACCCTGCACGGCGCCTGCCCGAGCTGGGCTTTACCTTCCCGGTTGCCGGGCTGGATATGCAGCGCCTGCGGGCGATCCTCAGTGATCCGGCCCACGGCCTGCCTGCGCCGATGCGTGATGCGGCGGCGCGGTTGGAATTCGACAGCCTCAAGGGCTTTCTCAAAGGCTTTATCGACCTGACTTTCGAGCATGACGGGCGCTGGTACATCGCCGACTACAAGTCCAACTGGCTCGGCCCGGACGCCAGCTACTACGGCGGCGAGCGCCTGCTGCAAGCCCTGGCGGCGGAGCATTACTACCTGCAATACCTGATCTATCTGGTGGCGCTGCGGCGTTTCCTGCGTCAGCGTCTGGAGGATTTCCACAGTGAGCAACTGGGCGGTGCCTACTACCTGTTTCTACGCGGTATGCCCAGCGCCGGGGTGTATTTCTCACGGCCGGCTGATGGCTTGCTCGATGCCCTGGATAGCTTGTTTGCGGAGGGCAAGTAATGGCCGATCTAGCCTGTGTAGGATGGGTTGAGCCCGCGATACCCATCAGTCTGGATGCTGCACTTCTTTTGGGTATCGCTTTGCTCAACCCAACCTACGGGAGCGCCCAATGACGCTTGCTGATTTGCCCCTTGGTCCGCTGGAACGCGCCTTGGTCGATAGTCTGCAGCGTCTCGATCCGCAGGCGTCGCCTGTGCTGTTGGCCTCGGCGGCGTTGCTGTGCATGGCGCTGGACAAGGGCGATGTGTGCCTGCCCCTGGCACGACTGGCCGGGCAGCGGCCGTGGCCCGAGCAGGCCTTCAACCTGCCGAAGCTGGCGGACTGGCAGGCGCAGCTGGAAGCCTCGGCACTGGTCGGTGCCGATGGCGATTTCACCCCGCTGATTCTCGAACATGGCCGGCTGTATCTGGCGCGTTATCAGGCCTATGAGCGGCACCTGGCGACGCAGTTGCTGCAACGCGCCGCTGATCTGCCGGAGGTCGACGAAACCCAGTTGAGTGAAAGCCTCAGCCGCCTGTTTGCCTTCAATCAACAACAACCGGACTGGCAGCGCCTGGCCGCCGCGCAAGCGGTGCGGCGCAAGCTGGCGGTGATCTCCGGTGGCCCCGGCACCGGTAAAACCACCACCGTGGTGCGCCTGCTGGCTGCGCTGCTCGAACAGCCAGGCGGTGAGCGTTTGGCCATCGGCCTGGCTGCGCCCACCGGTAAAGCCGCAGCGCGCATGGCCGAAGCGATCCGCAATGCCAAGGCCGAGTTGCCCGTTAGCGAAGCGATCAAAGCCGCGCTGCCGGATGAGGCGCGCACGTTGCACCGTTTGCTTGGCAGCCGTGGTGACAGCCCGCAGGTGCGTCATCACGCGGGCAACCCGTTGGCGCTGGATGTGCTGGTGGTGGATGAGGCGTCGATGGTCGACCTGGCACTGATGGCCAAGCTGCTCGACGCCCTGCCGCCGACGGCGCGGCTGATTCTGCTGGGCGACAAAGACCAACTCTGCGCCGTGGAAGCCGGTGCGGTATTCGCCGAGCTGTGCGAGGGTCGCGGCTTCGATACTCAGGCCGCCGCTGACCTGCAGCGCATCACCGGTCAGCCGGTGCCAGTGAGCGAACCGACGTCGCAACTGGGCGATGCCGTGGTGCTGCTGACCCATAGCCACCGCTTTGCCGGCGACAGCGGCATCGGTGAGCTGGCGCGGTGCATCAACGGCGGTGATGTCAGCGCTACGCTCAACCTGCTCAAGGAAGATCGTAGCGATCTGGCCTGGAATGCCGAGCCGACCCCGGCTGATCTGCTGGAACGCCTGGGCCAGGGCTATGCGCCCTATATCGCGGCTGCCAAAAGTGCCGATCCAGCGGCGGCCTTTGCCGCGTTTAACGCCTTCCGCACGCTCTGCGCCCAACGTGAAGGTACATGGGGTGTGGCCGGGATCAACGAAGCGCTGGAGGCACGGATCAAGCGTCGTAGTCAGGTGCCGAGCCGCGAGCGCTGGTACGTCGGGCGCCCGGTCATGGTGCGGCAGAACGACTATGCCCTCGGTCTGTTCAACGGCGATATCGGCATCTGTCTGCACAGCGAATACGGCCTGCGGGTGTTCTTCGAGGGTGAGGAGGGATTTCGCCCCTTCGCCCCGGCGCGCCTGCCCAGCCACGACAGTGCCTTCGCCATGACGGTGCACAAGAGTCAGGGCTCGGAGTTTGCCGACGTGCTGCTGGTGCTGCCCGAACAACCCAGCCCGTTGCTTAGCCGCAGCCTCTTCTATACCGGCATCACCCGGGCCAAACAGAAAGTGGAAATCTGGGGGCTGCCACCGCGCTTGTCTGAGGCGGTAGCGACCCGCGCCGAACGGGCGGCAGGCTTGGCTGAGCGTCTGGCGGGCCGGGTTCAGCCGCTCCCTGGCCAGGCGTCGGTTAGTGAACAGTTGGGCTTGTTTGGTTAGTAAGGACAGAAGTGCTGCCTATACTGAGACCATAATTCACTGGAGTATCAGAACGCGCCGGAGTATCTGGCGTTAAGGCCTAGAACTGATGTTTGTACGATTACTTGCCGGCTTGCTGCTGGTTCTGGCGAGTTGCCACAGTGCGATAGCCGAGAACTTGCGCTTGGTCACGGGTGACGACTATGCACCCTTTACCGGCAAGGCCTTACCCGCTGGCGGCATGCTTACCCAGGTTGTGCATGCAGTGCTGGCCCAAGAGCATATTCAGAGCACCCTGGACTGGCAGCCCTGGAACAGGGGCTACATGAAGACCTTGCGTGGTGAATACGACGCCACGTTCCCTTACGTGCCCACCCCCGAGCGCGAGCTGGAATACCTTTATTCGGCGCCGTTGCTGGTCGTTGAGCAGCATATTTTCAGCCGCGCCGACGATCTCCTAGAGCAGGTCGATGCACAGACCATGCAAGGGCGGCGGGTGTGTAGTCCGCTGGGTTGGCAGCCCCCTGCGCTTATCCAGCGCTTGATTGACCAGCAGGTGTTGATCCGTCACTCACCAATTGGCCTCAAGGAGTGCGCGCGGTTAGTGCTGATCGGGCGGGATGATTTTTTTGTTGCCGATCGGCGCCTGGGTGAAACCGCACTGCAACTGAGCGGGGCAACAGCGAATCAGATGCGTCGCTCCAACAACATGATCAGTAGCAGTTCCTTACACCTGATCGTGCCGCGTAATCATCCGCGTGGTGCGTCGATAATCCAGATGTTCGACCAAGGCTTGGCCAGCTTTAGGTTCAGCGGCGGTTATCAGCAAGTGCTTGAAGGTTATATGCAAGCACGGGTTCTGATGGCTAATGATGAGTGATCAGACGCACCTGCTGTTCGGCATAGCCGTGCGCGGCGCTTTTATCCAGCTCGATCCGGTCGTCGGCGGCCAGCTCGCGGGCGCGCCAGTAGAGAAAGAAGTCCGTCGGGAAGAAGCCGTCGCTTTGCCCCATCACTTCGGCCATGACCCGCGCCAGGGCTTGCCAGTGTTGTGTGCAGCCGTGCAGTAGCGGCTCATCAACCAAGGCATAGGGTCGCTGCTGGAAGTGCCCGGCGTACCAGGTGCGGATGTTGGCATTGTGCTGCAGCGCTTGTCGCCATTGGTCGGCGAGCAGGGTGCGCCGGCTAGCGTCGAGCCGGCGGCGTAGTTGATACAGCGTCACTAATTCTTCTGGCCTGCGCAGGGATACGGTGCGCCGTGGTGGTAGTTGTGGATTGCCGCAGGCGACTTCCCACAACTCGACAGCCGAGCCTTCCAGGGCATGGGCCAGGCGTGCCAGCAGCAATTGCTCCGAGCAACTGTCGCCGTGCCACACGGTGACCGCACGCCCGCCGCTGGCCAAACCGGCGAGCCAGCGCGCATCTTCATGCAAGCCTGCCGCGAAATCGGGGATCGGCAGCTCTGATTGCGGCCAGACCGCCTGCCAGTAAGCACTGCGGGCGCTGCAGGGCGGCGTGTCGACATCCTCTAGCGGGCCGACCGCCAGGTCATCACGCATCACCCGCAAGGCTTCGGCCGCAACGTCTTGGCCGAGGGCAAAGCGCACGCCTTCGGTTGCCGCATCACCACAGATCAGATGCCACATGCGCCCTCTTTGGCTCCGTGCTTACTCGCTCGGTTTTTTAAGCTTCGGATTGGGGAAAAACTGCACCGGTTGCACCTTGGGGTTGGCGGCCTTGGGTTTCAGCGCGCTGATGTTGACCCGGGTTGGAATCTCCTTGGGCACCGAGTTGCCGCGTTCATCCAGGGTGTCGGCATAGCCACAGCCCACGCATTCACGATGCGGCACGTCATCGACATTCCACATCTGGATCTTGTCCATTTCGCTGCACGCGGGGCACACGGCCCCGGCGATAAAGCGTTTGGCGGTGATGTTCACGGGCGCGTCGCTCATGCGGCCTCCGCACTTAAACCCAGGTGGCGAAGTAAGGCGTTGATGCTCGGCTCGCGACCACGGAAGTCGACAAACAGCACCATCGGCGCCTGCGAGCCACCGCGCGCCAGGATGGCTTCGCGGAAGGCGCTGCCCGTGGCGCTGTTGAATACACCTTCTTCCTCGAACTTGGAGAAGGCATCGGCACTGAGCACTTCGGCCCACTTGTAGCTGTAGTAACCGGCCGCGTAACCGCCGGCGAAGATGTGCGCGAAGCTGTTGGGGAAGCGGTTGTAGGCCGGCGGGCGCAGCACCGAGACTTCCTGGCGGATGCCTTCGAGTACGTCCAGCACGCTGCGGCCGTCACCGTGGGTGGCGTGCAGCTCGAAGTCGAACAGGCTGAACTCGATCTGGCGCACCATCATCAGTCCGGACTGGAAGTTTTTCGCCGCGAGCATCTTGTCCAGCAGATCCTTCGGCAACGCTTCACCGCTCTCGAAATGGCCGGAAATCAGTGCCAGGCCTTCCGGCTCCCAGCACCAGTTCTCCATAAACTGGCTGGGCAGCTCGACCGCATCCCAGGCCACGCCGTTGATCCCGGAGGCGCCAGCATGTTCGACGCGGGTTAGCAGGTGGTGCAGGCCGTGGCCGAATTCGTGGAACAGGGTGGTGACCTCATCGTGGGTCAGCAGCGCCGGCTTGCCGCCCACGGCCGGGGTGAAGTTGCACACCAGGTTGGCCACCGGGCTGATCAGCTTGCCCGTGGCATCGCGGCGCCTGTCACGCGCGCCGTCCATCCAGGCGCCGCCGCGCTTGTTGGCGCGGGCGTAGAGGTCGAAGAAGAAGCGGCCGACGTGCTCGCCGTTCTCGGTGATCTCGAACAGGCGTACATCCGGGTGCCAGGCGTCGAAACCGGACAGTTCCTTGATCTGGATGCCATAGAGTTTTTCGACAATGGCGAACAGGCCGCTCAGCACTTTGTCGATGGGGAAATAGGCACGCAGGATTTCCTGGGAAATGCTGTAGCGCTGCTCGCGCAGCTTCTCGCTGTAGTAGCCGACGTCCCAGCTTTGCAGATCGCTGCAGCCCTGTTCGGCGGCAAAGGCTTGCAGTTCTTGCAGGTCCTGGGCGGCGAACGGCTTGCTGCGCACGGCCAGGTCACGCAGGAAGCTGAGTACCTGTTCGGTGGAATCGGCCATTTTGCTGGCCAGCGACAGTTCGCTGTAATTGCCGAAGCCGAGCAGCTTGGCCAGCTCCTGACGCAGGGCGAGAATTTCGGCCATCACTGGCGTGTTGTCGTGCTGTCCGGCGTTCGGGCCCTGGTCGGAGGCGCGGGTGCAGTAGGCGGCGTACACCTCTTCGCGCAGGGCGCGGTCATCGGCGTAGGTCATTACTGCGAAGTAGCTGGGAAATTCCAGGGTGATCAGCCAGCCATCCAGCTCCTTAGCGGCGGCGGCCTGTTGCATCTGCGCCTTGGCCGAGTCGGTCAGGCCCGCCAGCGCCGCTTCGTCAGTCACCTGCTTGCTCCAGGCCTGGGTGGCATCCAGCAACTGGTTGGAGAATTTGCTGGCCAGCTCGGAGAGCTTCATCTGGATCTCGCCGTAGCGCTGTTGCTCGGCCGGCGGCAGGTCGATACCGCTCAGGCGGAAATCGCGCAGGGCATGTTCCAGAATGGTCTTCTGCGCCACGTCGAAACCGGCGGCCTCAGGGCTGTTGGCCAGGCTTTCATAGGCCTGGAACAGCGGGCGGTTCTGGCCGATTTCGGTCCAGTATTCGGACAGCTTGGGCAGGCAGGCCTCGTAGGCGGCGCGCAGTTCGGCGTTGTTGCACACGGCATTCAGGTGGCTCACCGGGCTCCAGGCCTGGCTCAGGCGTGCGCCCAGTTCATCCAGTGCCAGCACCAGGGCATCCCAACTGGGTGTGCCAGACTGTTGGGCAAGCAGGCGGGTCATGGCTGCGCGGCTGTCAGCCAGAATGCTGTCCACCGCCGGCTCGACATGTTCGGGGCGGATGGCGGAATAGGGCGGTAGGTCGAAGGCTTGCAGCAGTGGGTTGTTGGCAGTCACGTCGGGTCACCTGTAACGAAAGGGGTGTGTAGCTGTGACCCCTGGTCTATGTAAAAGACTCCGGGGCAGGCTGAATGGGTACTGGCCGTTGTGAAAACAGCGCGCATACCCTGAACATGGGTGCCATCTTAATTACAATCAAGGTCAGACGCAGCCTAAGAGGTTTCTATTGTGGCGATACGTACTTATCAACAGTTCACCCCTTTGCTCGGTTCACGGGCCTTTGTCGATGCCTCGGCCGTGGTTCTCGGGGATGTAGAAATCGGCGCGGACAGCTCAATCTGGCCGCTGGTAGTGATCCGTGGCGACATGCACAGCATCCGTATCGGCGAGCGCACCAGCATTCAGGACAGCAGCGTGCTGCACATCACCCACGCCGGTCCGTTCAACCCGCGTGGCTATCCGCTGAATATCGGTGACGATGTCACCATCGCTCACAATGTCACCCTGCATGGCTGCAGTATCGGCAATCGGGTGCTGATCGGCATGGGCAGTATCGTCATGGACGGTGCGGTGGTGGATGATGAGGTGATGCTCGGCGCCGGCAGCCTGGTGCCGCCCGGCAGTCATTTGGAAAGCGGTTTTCTCTACCTCGGCAGCCCGGCGAAAAAAGCCCGCGAGCTGAGCGAGAAAGAACGCAGCTACTTCCGCTACAGCGCCGATAACTACGTGCGCCTGAAGGATCAGCACCTGATGGAAGGCTATGCCAGCTGATGGCGGATCACGGCATGCAGTATCAGCATATTCTCTTCGACCTCGATGGCACCCTCACCGATCCGCGCGAGGGGATTACCCGTTCGGTGCAGCATGCGCTGGCCAGGCTGGGGATCGATGAGCCGGATTTGCAGGCGCTGGAGCACTTTATCGGGCCGCCGCTGTTGCAGTGCTTCATGTACAGCTACGACTTCGATGAGGCCACGGCCTGGCAGGCGGTGAACCATTATCGCGAACGTTTCCGCGAGGTCGGGCTGTATGAAAACCAGCTCTACGACGGCGTGCCTGAGCTGTTGCAGTTGCTGCGTGGGCAGCAGCGCACGCTGTATATCGCCACCAGCAAGCCGACGGTATTTGCCGAGCAGATTGCTCGTCACTTTGGCTTTGCCGAGCACTTCAAGGTGATCTACGGCAGTGAGCTGGATGGCACGCGTACCAACAAGGTCGAATTGATCGCTCATCTGCTGGAGCAGGAGCAGTTGCCGAAGGACAGCACCTTGATGATCGGAGACCGTAAACACGATCTGATTGGCGCGCGCAGCAACGGTTTGCATGGCGCCGCAGTAGGCTATGGCTTTGGTAGCCGTGATGAACTGCAGGCCGAGGCGCCGACTTATCACTTCAATAGCCTGGCCGAATTGCACCAGGCATTTGCGAGCTGATGCGTAGGATGGGTTGAGCGCAGCGATACCCATGCGGTGTAGGCGATGGGTTACGTCGCTGCGCGTCTAACCCATCCTAGGGTTAGCCATTTCGCTGATAGACGATTTTCTTGGTGCCGCCGTCGCAGCTGCCGACCACCATGCTGGGGTCCGTAGCTTCGTCATTGGGCACGATTTCCAGGGTATAGCTGGCGACGCCGGCGGCCTGGATTTTCACTTCGATCTCGGCGCGCAGCTCTTCGCAGGGTTTGGGGGCGGCCAGTGCGGTGCTGCTCAACAGAGCCAGCAGTACGGCCAGGGTGAATGTGTTCATGGCATCGCTCCTTTTGCGTGAACAGAAACTACAGGTGTTGGAGTGGGGGTTGTGTAGGTAAGTTCTAAACGCCTGGCGCTAACGCAGCTAAAGCCTGATGCCGCTCAACCTCAGGTAAGGCGCCCAGTGCCGCAACGCGCTGATAGAACCGCGACCAGTCGCGCCCGCCCTGTTCGAACAGCGCAGCAAAGGCTGGCACCCATTGATCATAGAGGCCAAACGGCAACAGCTTGGCGTTATTTAGCGGTGCGTTGATCCAGTTGTCGTAAAGGCCGACGCCCGCCCAGTCGCGATCACGCAGCTCGCGGTATTCAGCCCGCAGGCGCGCGAATTCGGCCTGCTTGCCTGTACGCATCTGCGCCTCGCTACTATTGCTGTCGTAAAGCCGTTGCAGGCGTTCACGGCTGGCCAGAACCAGGGCAGAAAACTGCTCGCGCTGCTGTTCGCCTAGCGGGTCGCTGGGCGGCCAACCTTGTGTCTCGCGCCACTGACGCAGCCCCTCGCGTTCGACAAAGCTGGCGAAGGATTCATTGAAGGCGGTGTCGTCCTGTACATACAACTGCTGGTGCGCCAGCTCATGGAAAATCACCGCCACCAGGCGTTCATCACTCCAGCGCAGCATGGTGTTGACAATCGGGTCATCGAACCAGCCCAGCGTGGAGTAGGCCTCCACGCCACCGAGGTAGGTATCCAGACCTTGCTGCTTGAGCAGTGCAGCTGCGCCGCGGGCTCGGCCGAGGCTGTAGAAGCCGCGGTAGGCCACGCAGCCGGCAATGGGGAAACAGTGCAGCTCGGGGGTGAGGGAAAACTCCGGGGTGGCGAATACGTTCCACACCACAAAAGGCCGTTGAATATCGGCATACAGGCGGTAGCTGGGGTTATCCGGCAGGCCCAGCGTGCTGCTGGCAAAGCCGCGCGCCTGCTGGGCCAGGCTCAGGCGCTGCTTGAGCGCGGAGTCGGTTGCAGGGTTTTGCAGCAACTCGGCAATCGGTTCGCGGGCTTGCAGCAGTTGCAGTTGCCCAGCGGCCAGGTGGCTGTAGTAATCCAGGGCGCTGCAAGCGCTGAGCAGCAGTGTGGCGGCCAGTGCAAGCGAGTGCCTGAGCAGAACATTGAACATGACGGATGGCCGTGAATAGACAGGCTGTCACGCTAGCGCATCGGCGTTGCTGCCTCCAGTGCCGGATCGGCGTAGGCTAAGCCATAACCAAATTGTGGAGGCCTCCCATGCGTTATCTGCTGCTGTTTGTCAGCCTAATACTGCTCGGTGCGTGCGCAGCGCCGTTGCCTGCACGTGACCCGGGTATGGCCTGGGTTGACCTGTACACCCCGGCCAGTGACGTGCTGATGGCCGACGAGCTCGACGGCAAGCGCCTTAACGATGGGCGTTATTTCCAGGTGACCCCAGGTGCCCATGAGCTGATTGCGCGTTTTCAGTTTGAAGTGCATGGCGGCGGCAGCCTGATGTCAGAGCCGATGCAGCGTACCTGTGAGATTCGCCTGCGCTACGACGGCTTTAGCGCGGGTCAGCGCTATCGGGTAGAGGCCAGGCCGCTGGTGATGAGCGCTCAGGCCTGGCTCTACGATGAGCAGCGCAATGTGCTGGCGCGGGGCAAGGTGCTGCGCTGCGGCACCTTCTGATAGGCGCTGCGATCAGCTGTCGAGCACCGCTTCGAGGGTGATTTCGGCGTTCAGCACCTTGGACAGCGGGCAGCCGCTCTTGGCGTTTGCCACGGCTTTCTCGAACGCCGCACGCTCTGCACCGGGAATCTTGGCCTGCAAGGTCAGGTGTACGGCGGTAATGGCAAAGCCGCCATCCTGTTTCTCTAGCGTGACCTCTGCCTGGGTATCGATGCTTTCGGCCGTCATCCCGGCTTCGCCGAGTTCCTTGGACAGCGCCATGGAGAAGCAACCGGCGTGCGCAGCCCCCAGCAGCTCTTCGGGGTTGGTGCCGGGCTGGTTTTCGAAACGGGTGTTGAAGCCATAGGGTTGCTGGTTCAGCGCGCCGCTTTCGGTGGAAATGCTGCCTTTGCCGTCCTTGATGCCACCTTGCCAGTGGGCTGATGCGGTCTTTTTCATCATGCGTCTCCTGTGCGTGGGGTTACTGGGTTGAGAGCAGGCCTGGGTGGCATAAGTTCGCAGATAAGCCTTAACGCAGCTGCGCGACCAGCTCGAAGGCATGCAGGCGGTCGGCGAAGTCATACAGGTCACAGGTGAAGATCAGCTCATCGGCGCCGGTTTGCTCCAGCAGCATTTGCAGGCGTGCGCGGACCTTATCCGGCCCGCCGATCATGGCCATGCCGAGGAAGCCACTCACCGCCTCTTTCTCATGCGGCAGCCACAGGCCCTGCATGCTCGCTACCGGCGGTTTCTGCACCAGGCTCTGGCCGCGCAGCAGGGCGAGAATGCGCTGGTAGGCCGAGGTGGCCAGGTATTCGGCCTGTTCATCCGTGTCGGCAGCAATCAGCGGCACGCCGAGCATCACATAGGGCTTGTCGAGCACTGCCGAGGGCTTGAAATGGTTGCGGTAGACGCGGATCGCCTCATGCATATAACGCGGCGCAAAGTGCGAAGCGAAGGCATAGGGCAGGCCTTTTTCGCCCGCGAGCTGGGCGCTGAACAGGCTGGAACCGAGCAGCCAGATCGGCACGTTGGTGTCAGTGCCGGGCATGGCGATCACCCGCTGATCCGGCGTGCGTGGGCCCAGGTAGCGCTGCAGCTCCTCGACATCCGCAGGGAAATCATCGGCGCTGCCGATCCGGTCGCGGCGCAGGGCCTGGGCGGTGAATTGATCGGCTCCGGGGGCGCGGCCCAAACCCAGTTCAATCCGCCCCGGATACAGGGTGGCCAGGGTGCCGAACTGCTCGGCGATTACCAAGGGTGCGTGATTGGGCAGCATCACCCCGCCCGAACCCAGGCGGATGCGCGACGTGCCGGCGGCCAGATAACCGAGCAACACGGCGGTGGCCGAGCTGGCAATGCCGTCCATGTTGTGGTGTTCCGCCACCCAGAAACGCTCGAAGCCCAGACGCTCGACATGCTGGGACAGCGCCAGGGAGTTGTGCAGGGCCTGCGCGGCGTTGCCGTCGTCACGAATCGGCGCGAGGTCCAGGGTGGAAAATTTGCTCTGTGCGAGTGCGCTCATCGGGCCTGCCTGTTGGTTATCCGTTTGTTTGGGCGCAACAACGCGCCAATACCTGAGTGAGATAGTGGGGCTTGTTCTGCGGATTCCAAGGAGCTACTTGCTGGGCACACGACCACCGGCCCGCGTGCGGGCTGCGGCCGTGGCGGTGCGGGGGTCAGCTACTGCTAAGGCGGAAACCGATTTTCAGGGTGACCTGATAGTGGCCGACCTTGCCCGCCACGATATGGCCGCGGGTTTCCGTCACTTCGAACCACTCCAGGTTGCGTATGGATTTGGCCGCCTCGGCCAGGGCATTTTCGATGGCGTCCTCGATGCTGACCTTCGACGAGCCGACGATTTCGATTTTCTTGTAGGTGTGATGATCGGACATGGGCGTTCTCCTCTGGCTATTGCTTAAACGCTAGCTGAGGACTGGCCGGTTTGCCCGTTGATGGCGTCTCAGCGGTTGAGTTCGGCCTGTAGCCAGGCGGCCAGTTGCTCTGCGCGCTTGTCCAGGCGGCGCGCCGGTACCCATAGCGCTAGCCGTGCCGGAGTTTCGACAAAGCCCCAGGGCGCGACCAGGCGGCCGGCAGCCAGGTCGTCGGCAACCAGTTGCTGCGGTGCGATGGCCACGCCCAGGCCCGCCGCAGCGGCTTCCAGCAAGTAATACAGGTGCTCGAAACCCTGGCCCAGCTTCAGCGCGTCGACATCCAGGCCGTTGCTGCCGACCCAGCTTGGCCAGGCCTGCGGGCGTGAGCTGGTGTGCAGCAATGGCTCGCCGAGCAGGGCTGCAGCGGGGGCCTGATGCAACGCGGCAAAGCGGCTGTAGCGCGGGCTGAGTACCGGGCCGATGCGTTCGCTGGCCAGCTCGAATACCTGCATATCGGCGGGCCAGGGCGGCTCGGCGAACCACAGGGTGGCGTCGACGCCGGCGCGGCGCGGGTCCAGTTCGCCTTCGCTGGCTGACAGCTGCAGGCGCAGCTCCGGCAGCTCGCGGTTGAGCCGATCCAGGCGTGGAATAAACCAGCGCGCCAGCAGGCTGCCGGGGCAGGCCAGCACGAACGGTGCATCGGCCTGGCCTTGCTGCAGCTCGACGCAGGTAGCGCGCAGGCGAGCGAATACGTCAGCGCTGACATCGCGTAATCGAATGCCTGAATCTGTGAGTTTAAGGCCGCGTCCATCTTTGCTGAACAGGGCGACCCCAAGGTGCTCTTCCAGGGCGCGAACCTGCCGACTAACCGCCCCGTGGGTCACGTGAAGCTCTTCGGCTGCCTGACTGATGCTGTTTAAACGTGCCGCTGCCTCGAAGGCGCGTAAAGCATTGAGTGGTGGAAGGCCCTGGCTCATGTGTGACTTTTCCTGACAGGTTGTGGCGATCTTATCGCTTTTACCCCAATGGCCACAGCTTTATCCTGTGGCCATTGCCGTAGAAGAGTGGCGATGCCCACGCACTGCAGCCCCATTTTCCAAAGGAGAATCGCATGACTTCTTTCCGCGCTGGCCCTGATGCCAACGGCCTGTTCGGCTCGTTCGGCGGCCAATACGTTGCCGAAACCCTGATGCCGCTGATCCACGACCTGGCTGACGAGTACGAAAAGGCCAAGCTCGACCCTGAATTTGCCAAGGAACTGGCTTACTTCCAGCGCGATTTCGTCGGCCGTCCCAGCCCGCTGTATTTCGCCGAACGCCTGACCGAGATGTGTGGCGGCGCGAAGATCTACTTCAAGCGTGAAGAGCTCAACCACACCGGCGCGCACAAGATCAACAACTGCATCGGCCAGGCCCTGTTGGCCAAGCGCATGGGCAAGAAGCGCATCATCGCCGAGACCGGTGCCGGCATGCACGGCGTGGCCACCGCCACCGTGGCCGCGCGTTTCGGCATGGAATGCGTGATTTTCATGGGCACCACCGACATCGATCGCCAGCAGGCCAACGTGTTCCGCATGAAGCTGCTGGGCGCCACCGTGATTCCGGTGGTCGCCGGTACCGGCACGCTCAAGGATGCGATGAACGAAGCGCTGCGCGACTGGGTGACCAACGTGCACAACACCTTCTACATGATTGGCACCGTGGCCGGCCCACACCCGTACCCAGCCATGGTGCGCGACTTCCAGGCGGTGATCGGCAAGGAAACCCGCGAGCAGATTCTCGCCCAGGAAGGCCGTCTGCCCGACAGCCTGGTGGCCTGCATCGGTGGCGGCTCGAACGCCATCGGCCTGTTCCACCCCTTCCTCGATGACCAGGATGTACAGATCGTCGGCGTTGAAGCGGCCGGCTATGGCATCGAGACCGGCAAACACGCCGCCAGCCTCAACGGTGGCGTACCGGGTGTATTGCACGGCAACCGCACCTTCCTGCTGCAGGATGACGATGGCCAGATCATCGACGCCCACTCGATTTCCGCCGGCCTGGATTACCCCGGCATCGGTCCAGAACACGCCTGGTTGCATGACGTTGGCCGGGTTGAATACACCTCGGTGACCGACGATGAAGCCCTGGCCGCCTTCCACACCTGCTGCCGTCAGGAGGGCATCATCCCGGCCCTGGAAAGCGCTCACGCCCTGGCCGAAGCCTTCAAGCGTGCGCCAACCCTGCCCAAGGAGCACCTGATGGTGATCAACCTGTCTGGGCGTGGCGACAAGGATATGCAGACCGTTATGCACCATATGGAAAACACTGTGCAGGAGAACCACTGATGAGCCGCCTGCAAACTCGCTTTGCCGAACTGAAAGAGCAGAACCGCGCCGCCCTGGTGACCTTCGTCACCGCCGGCGACCCCAACTACGCCGCCTCCCTGGCCATCCTCAAAGGCCTGCCTGCGGCGGGCGCCGATGTGATCGAGCTGGGTATGCCCTTTACCGATCCGATGGCCGATGGCCCGGCGATTCAACTGGCGAATATCCGCGCGCTGGAAGGCGGTCAGGACCTGGCGAAAACCCTGCAGATGGTCCGCGCATTCCGCGAAGGCGAGCAGGTGACGCCGCTGGTGCTGATGGGCTACTTCAACCCGATCCACAAATACGGGGTTGCACGCTTTATTGCTGAAGCCAAGGACGCCGGCGTTGACGGCCTGATCGTGGTCGATCTGCCGCCCGAGCATAACGCTGACCTGTGTGATCCCGCCCAGGCGGCGGGCCTGGACTTTATCCGCCTGACCACCCCGACCACCGATGACAAGCGCCTGCCCAAGGTGCTCAACGGCAGCTCCGGTTTCGTTTACTACGTGTCGGTCGCCGGTGTCACTGGTGCTGGCGCTGCGACTCTCGAGCATGTCGAACAGGCCGTTATGCGCTTGCGCCGCCATACTGATCTGCCGATCAGCATTGGTTTCGGCATTCGTACCCCTGAGCATGCGGCGACTATCGCCCGCTTGGCGGACGGCGTAGTGGTGGGCTCGGCGCTGATCGACCAAATCGCCAATGCCGGGAACGCCGATGCGGCGGTACAGGGCGTGCTCAACCTGTGCAGCCAGCTGGCCGAAGGTGTACGCAGCGCGCGGAGTTAGTGCGCGCCGGGGCTGATTGCCTGGGGCTGTTGCCATTTCGTTCGCGGCAGTGCAGCGTGCGCGTAAACGCAAACAGCCCCTAGCAGGCCATGGCCAAGCGACTAAGCTTGCTAGCAACTGTCCAGCCATTTACGCGGCTGTTGGGGCGCGCCGGGCACCATCAGCCATATGGCTCTACCCTGTGGGTTCTGGCATTTCTTGTCCTGCAGTACTGCTCACGGAGCGCCTGATGAATGTCACCGCTCAGCGCTTGATCTCACCGCCGCCAGGTGCAAAACCCTGGGCGCTATCACTGCACGCGCTGAGCGTGTTCTTGCTGATCATGGCCGTGGTGTTTGCCGCGAGCCTGTTTGGCATTCTCACTCGCCCTCTGGGTTTTCTCGCTGCGTTCTGGCCCGCCAATGCGCTGCTGCTTGGGCTGTTTGTGCGTGTCCCACGTCTGGCTTCGCCTTGGGGATGGCTGGGCGCGGTAGCGGGCTATGTAGCGGCGGACCTGGTCAGCGGTGGGCAGCTGTCGCTGACGTTATGGCTGACCGCCGCCAACCTGGCCGGGGTCTTTGTCGGGTACCTGCTGTTCTTGCGCCTGGGTGCCGATGATCGCCTGCTGCGGCGGCCGCAGTCGGTGCTCTATCTGTTCGGCATCTGTATCTGTGTCGGGGTCGCGACCGCGCTGGTCGGTGCGGGTATTGCGCCGATGGTGTTTGAGCAGAGCCTGCTGAAAGGGGTGGAGTTCTGGTTTACCACGGAGCTGGTGAATAACCTGATTGTGTTGCCGGTAATGCTCACCGCACCGGCTTGGCCGTTTGCACTGCTGCGCTCTGCGCGGACGGTGCGTCGACTGCAGGTTGACCTGATGCGGCTTGCTCCTCTGGTTGCCTTGTTGCTGTCGCTGGCGGCAGCCATGCTGGTCCGTGGCCCAGGTGCAATTACCTTTCCGATACCGGCACTACTCTGGTGCGCGCTGACCTACAGCCTGTTCGGCGCTGTGTTGCTGACGCTGGGTGTCAGCGTGTGCATCCTCATCGCGGTTTCCCTTGGTGTGCTGCATACCCACGTGCCGGCCACCCTGGCCTATATCGACGAAACGGTGTCGATGCGCCTTGGCGTAGTTTTTCTGGCGCTGGGCCCACTGATGGTGGCCAGCATCAATGCAGCGCGTAACGAGCTGCTGCGCAGCCTGGACTATGCCGCCAACCACGATTCGCTGACTGGTACCTTAATGCGCCGCGCATTTATCAGTCGCAGTGATGCGTGTATTGAACAGCAGCGCAGCAAGCAGGGCAGTGTGGCGGTGCTGATGCTGGATATTGATCATTTCAAACGGATCAATGACGGCTATGGCCATGCCGTAGGCGACAGGGCGCTGGAGCGCTTTGTTGCCGCGATCAGTCCCGTGTTGCGTGCCGAGGACCTGCTCGGGCGCATGGGGGGTGAAGAATTTGCCGTGTTGATGCCCGGCGTCAGCCTGGACAGTGCATTGCGCATAGCCGAGCGCTTGCGTGAACAGGTGCAGCATCAGCAGGTGCAGCTGGATGATGGCGCGGCCTTGAGCATGACGGTCAGCATCGGCCTGCATTGGCAGGCGCATGCGGCGGCAGACTTGCGCCAGATGTTGCTGGTGGCTGACCAAGCGCTGTACCAGGCAAAAGCCGCCGGGCGTAATCAAACCATCAACCTTTAGCCAGGTTGGCCACTCGCGGCTTGCGAGTTCGCCGCCGTCTGGCGTCCAATAGCACGTCCCTTGTTCTTGAGTCTTGTCATGTCCCGTACACCTGCCGTTCGTAAGCCCCGCGCCAGCAGTCAGAGCCGCATTGCCGTGATTCTGGCCGCTGCCCGCGAGTTGCTCGCCGAGCAGGGCGTGGCCAGCCTGTCGATCTACAGCGTGGCCGAGCGGGCGCAGATTCCACCGTCGTCGGTGTACCACTTCTTCGCGAGCGTACCGGCTCTGCTCGAAGCGCTGACGGCAGATATTCACGGCGCGTTTCGTGCCTGCTTGCAGGAGCCTATCGAGCATGACTCGCTACGCGACTGGCGCGACCTGTCGCGTCTGGTCGAGCAGCGCATGCTGGCGATTTATGCCGCCGATGCGGCGGCGCGGCAGTTGATCCTGGCGCAGCATGGCCTGGCCGAAGTGACCCAGGCGGATCGTCAGCATGACATCGAGTTAGGCCAGGCCATGCAAGTGCTATTCGACCGGCATTTTCCCTTGCCGCAACTGCCGGACGAGGTGGATGTATTTGCCTTGGCCATGGAGCTGGGTGACCGCGTGTATGCCCGCTCGGTGCAATTGCACGGCGAAATCACCCCGCGCATGGCCGAGGAAGGCATGCGGGTGTTCGATGCCTATCTGGGGTTGTACCTGCCGCCGCTCCTGCCCAAGCGCAATCTGTAGGGCGGCTTGGGCGCACGCGTAAGCGGTGCGCCGTCACCGGCCAAATGAGCCGATAGCGCTTGCCGGGTTACGCAGCACTGGTTTAGCGCAGCCTTTCTTGAGGCGTGCGCCAGGTGCCGCTAACCCAGCCTACAACGCCTTTTCAAACACCTGCGAGTTGCGCTGGAAGTTGTACAGCGAGGCACGGGCGGCGGGTAGGCGGTCGACGCTGCTCGGTTCAAAACCGCGCTCACGGAACCAGTGGGCGGTGCGGGTGGTGAGCACGAACAGGGTTTTCAGCCCCTGGGCGCGGGCGCGCGCTTCGATGCGTTCGAGCAGCTCATCACCGCGCCCACCATGGCGATAGGCCGGGTTGACCGCCAGGCACGCCAGCTCGCCGAAGTCCGAGTCGGCAATCTGGTACAGCGCGGCGCAGGCAATGATCAGCCCTTCGCGTTCGACGATGCTGAATTGTTCGATCTCGCGCTCCAGCACCTCCCGTGAACGGCGGACCAGCACGCCCTGATCTTCCAGCGGGGTGATCAGCTCCATCAGCCCGCCAACATCTTCGATGGTTGCTTCGCGCAGTGACTCGAACTGCTCCTGCGCCACCAGGGTGCCGTTGCCGGTACGGGTGAACAGCTCGCTGAGCAGTGCGCCATCCTCGGTATAACTGACGATATGGCTGCGACGTACCCCGGCCTTGCACGCCTCGGCGGCGGCATCCAGTAATTCGGCCTGATAGCTGCTGCCCAGGCGTTGCAGGTGCGCGGGGACCTGCTGCGGGCGCAGTTCGCGCACCAGCTTGCCGCTCTCGTCGAGCAGGCCGCACTCGGCGCCGAACAGCAGCAGCTTGTCGGCATCCAGGTCGATGGCGGCGCGGGTGGCGACATCCTCGCAGGCCAGGTTGAAAATTTCCCCGGTGGGTGAATAGCCCAGCGGCGACAGCAGCACGATACTGCGCTCATCGAGCTGGCGATTGATGCCCTTGCGGTCGATACGCCGCACTTCGCCGGTGTGGTGATAGTCGACACCGTCGAGTACGCCGATCGGCCGTGCGGTAACGAAGTTGCCGCTGGTGATGCGTAGACGCGAGCCCTGCATCGGTGAGCGGGCCATGTCCATCGACAGGCGCGCTTCGATGGCAATGCGCAGATGGCCGACGGCATCGATCACGCATTCCAGGGTGGGGCTGTCGGTAATCCGCAGGTCGCGGTGATAGCGTGGGGTCAGGCCGTTACTGGCCAGGCGCGCCTCGATCTGCGGGCGCGAACCGTGTACCAGGACCAGGCGCACGCCGAGGCTGTGCAGCAGCACCAGGTCGTGGACGATATTGCCGAAATTGGGGTGGGCAACACCCTCGCCCGGCAGCATCACGACAAAGGTGCAGTCGCGGTGGGCATTGATATAGGGCGAAGCGTGGCGGAGCCAGTTGACGTGGTCGTGCATTGCTTGAAGAACCTGTGTCGAATACAGAACGCATGGATTAGGCGCGCACGCGCCAGACGAGGCAGCCGGGAGCGGATTTATCGTCGCAGTTGGGGCAGCTTCACGCGTTCTCTCCTCCAGGTGAAACAAGGGGCTGTGTAATGGCCGGCTGCAGGCAGTAATGGGTGATCAGCCCGCGCAGTATCTCGATGGTCGGTTGCAGGCGTGCGCTATCCAGGTATTCGCCTGGCTGGTGGGCGCAGTCAATATCGCCGGGGCCAAGTACCAGGGTTTCGCAGCCAAGTTGCTGAAGATAAGGTGCTTCGGTGGCAAATGCCACCGCAGCCGCTGTATGCCCGGTCAGGCGCTCGGCGATATGGACCAGCTCGGCATCGGCCTTTTGCTCGAACGGCGCGACGCTGGGGAACAGCGGGGCATAATCGATCTTGACCTTATGTTGCTCTGCCAGGGGCCTGAGCTTCTGCCGGATGACCGCCCGTAATGCCTCCGGTTGCATGCCCGGTAGCGGACGCAGGTCGAACTCCAGCGAGCATTGGCCACAGATGCGGTTAGGGTTGTCGCCGCCGTGGATACAGCCGAAATTCAGGGTCGGGAGCGGCATGCTGAACTGCGGGTTGCTGAATTCGTGCTGCCACTGGCTGCGCAGGGTACGCAACTCAAGCATGACGTCCTGCATGGCCTCCAGGGCGCTGTGGCCAAGGCTGGGGTCAGAGGAGTGGCCGCTCTGCCCAAGGATATCGATGCGCTCCATCATGATGCCCTTGTGCAGCCGAATCGGCTTCAGCCCGGTCGGTTCGCCGATCACCGCTGCACGGCCCAGCGGTCTGCCGGCCTGGGCCAGGGCGCGGGCGCCAGACATTGAGCTTTCTTCATCACAGGTGGCGAGGATCAGCAGCGGCTGCTGGAAGCGCTGTTCCAGCAGAGGTTGTACGGCTTCGATGATCAGTGCGAAAAAGCCTTTCATGTCGCAACTGCCGAGACCGACCCAGCGCCCGTCAACTTCGGTCAGCTTGAGCGGGTCGGTTTGCCACAGCGCCGCGTCGAACGGCACGGTGTCGCTGTGCCCAGCCAAGACCAGGCCGCCGGGGCCACTGCCATAGCTGGCCAGCAGGTTGAACTTGCCGGGTGCGACGTGCTGCACATCGCAGGCGAAGCCGAGGTCGCCAAGCCAGCTTGAAAGCAGCTCGATGACCGGGCGGTTGGACTGATCCCAATGCGCCTGGGTGCAGCTTACCGACGGCGCGGCAATCAGGGCGGCGAATTGGTCTTTGAGGGAAGGCAGGGGCATCGGCAATCTCCGCAGGCGAGTCCCATCATAGGGCGAACGCCTGCAGAGATAAAACCACGGGCTCTTAGAGGAAGACGCCGCGCAGGATAAAGAAGAAGAAAATCGACAGCGCTGCACCCACCGGCAGGGTGACCAGCCAGGACATAAAGATCTTGCCGATTACGCCCAGGTTCAGGGCGCCGATACCACGCGCCAAGCCGACGCCGAGCACGGCACCCACCAGGGTATGGGTGGTGGATATTGGCAGGCCGATGGCCGAAGCGCCGACCACGGTGGTGGCGGTAGCCAGTTCGGCGGCAAAGCCGCGGCTTGGGGTCAGCTCGGTGATTTCCTTGCCGATGGTGGCAATCACCTTATAACCGTAGGTGGCCAGACCGATGACGATACCTACGGCGCCGAGCAGCAATACCCAGCTTGGCACGGCAGATTTTGCACCGATAACCGCAGCACCGCCGGACTCGATCACGCCAACAATCGCGGCGAGAGGGCCAACCGCGTTAGCGACGTCGTTGGAGCCGTGGGCGAAGGCCATGGAACACGCGGTGAAAATCATCAGCACGGCAAAGACTTTTTCTACGCTGGCATAGTGGAAGTCTTTGTCCGCTTCGACGTCGATTTTGATCCGGCTCAGCAGAGCGATGCCCAGCAGCATCACGGCGGTGCCCACGCCCAGTGAGAGCAAGAAGCCGTCACGGGTAGAGAGGTCCAGGCCGATATGCTTGAGGCCCTTGGTCAGGGTCATGATGCTGACCATAAAGCCGGTGGCGAACATATACAGCGGCACAAAGCGCTTGGCATTCAGAAAGGGGTTGTCGGTATCGATGATCAATTTCTGCACGCTAACGAACAGACCGAACGCGACGATGCCGGACAGCACAGGAGAAACCACCCAGCTGGCGACGATAGGGCCGACGCCGCCCCAGTGTACGGCGTCCATGGACACGCCGACGGCGGCAAAACCGATCACTGCGCCGACGATGGAGTGGGTGGTGGAAACCGGCCAGCCGCGGGTGGAGGCCACCAGTAGCCAGGTGCCCGCCGCCAGTAGCGCTGACATCATGCCCAGTACCATCAGGTCTGGAGTGATCATCGTCGCATCGACAATGCCGTTCTTGATGGTGTCGGTGACCTCGCCGCCGGCCAGGTAGGCACCCGCGAATTCGAAGACCATGGCGATCAGGATCGCCTGTTTAATGGTCAGTGCGCGCGAGCCCACCGAGGTGCCCATGGCATTGGCCACGTCATTGGCGCCCACACCCCAGGCCATGAAAAAGCCGAAGAGACAGGCAAGCAGCAGTAATACGAGGCCGTAGTCCGCGATCAGAGACATAAATAATTAATCCGTAGATTCCAGAAAGGACACTGGCGCTTAGCGCGCCAGCAGTTGTTCCAGTCGGTTGCCGACACGTTCGGCACGGTCGGCAACGTCGCCGACCCATTCGATGATCTTGTAGAGGAACATCACATCGACCGCAGGGAGATCCTTTTCCAGTTTGAACAGCGCTCGCCGCACTTCGATTTGCATCTTGTCGGTGTCGCGTTCGATTTCTTCCAGCTCAATGACCATGGACTCGACTAGCGCTGCCTCACGGCCGCCAAAGCCGCTCTCCAGCAGTTCATCCAGCTCGTTCATGGCTTTCAGTGCCTGTGAGCTGGCATCCACGGTACGTTGCACAAAGGCGCGTATCAGCGGCTGCAGGGGCTGCGGAATGGCCATTTCGCGACCGAGCATGAGGCCGGCAATGTCCTTGGCGCGGTTGGCAACTTTGTCCTGTACACTCAGCAGCTCTAGCAGATCCGAGCGCGGAACCGGCAGGAACAGGCTCTTGGGCAAGTGCTGGCGTACGCTCTTCTTGAGCTTGTCGGCCTCTTCTTCGAGTCTGGCCATAACTTGCTGAACCTGCTCTACCTTGGCCCAGTCTTCAGCCATGACGGCTTCGAAAAAAGGCACCAGATTCGCCGCGCATTCGTGGGCTTTGGCAAAGTGCTTTTGCATCGGCCCGATGGGCGAACGACCAAACAGGCTGGCAAATGGGTTGGCTGGCATAGGGTGAACCCCGGCGTTAAGAAGGCGGCAAGTATACGGATCACTCCGCAGGCCCGCCAGCGCAGGTAATTGGGCTGTCACAATTTCATAGTAGGCGTTGAACCTCACCATCATGAACAAAGAAACTGAAATAAAGCTGCGCGTAAGCCGCGAGACCCTGGCCGCCTTGCGTGATCATCCGTTGCTGAAAAAGCGCAACAAGAGTGGTTGGGAGCAGCGTGAACTGTTCAATCAGTACTTTGATACGCCGGCGCGTGATCTGGCCGCGGCCAAGGTCGCTCTGCGTCTGCGTCGCGATGCTGAGCAGTTTATCCAGACCCTGAAAACCCGCGGGCAGAGTGTGGCCGGTTTGTCCGAGCGCAACGAGTGGGACTGGAACCTGAGCAAGGCCAAGCTGGACCTGAAGAAACTCGATGACAGTTGTTGGCCGGCGGCGTTGGCCGGGCTGGACAAGAAACAATTAGTGCCGATTTTTACCACCGACTTTGTCCGCGAGAAGGCGGAAATCGCCTGGGGGCGTGGCAAGGCCAAGGTGGTGATCGAGGCCGCGTTGGACCTGGGCAAGGTGATTGCCGGCGAAGGTGAAGAAGAAATCTGCGAGCTGGAGCTGGAGTTGCGTCAGGGCGAGCCGGAGGCCTTGCTGGAGCTGGCGGCCGAGCTGGCCGCCGATCTGCCCCTGATGCCTTGTGATATCAGCAAGGCCGAGCGCGGCTATCGCCTGTTTGAGGCCAGCAGCTACAGCCTGAATGTGCCAGCACCTGCGGTGAACGCTGAAACCAGCCTGGATGACAGCGTTGTCGCGCTGGCCTGGCATTTATTGGGTAATAGCCAGCGGCTTGCTGAGCAATACCGCTTTAACGGTCACTGGCGGTTGTTGAGCGAGTGGTTGGCGCAACTGATTGGCTTGCGTGCTTTGCTGGGCAGCCTTGGCCAGGCCGCACCGCGCGCCAGTAGTCATGCCTTGCGTGAGCTGTTGGATGGCTTGCTGCTGGAATGGCGTCCGCGCGTCCTGGCCGGCCAGGACGATGACAGCCTGCGCAAGAACGCCCCGGCGTTGTTCGCGGCTGAACTGCAGGGTAATCGTTGGGGATTGTTCTCGCTGAACCTGTCGCGCTGGCTATTGACCCGCAGTTGGACAGTGGAGCGCAATAACCGTGGCAATCGCCAGGGTGCTGCGCCGCTGGGCAACTGGTTGCCGACGCTGATTGCCGAAGAAGGCGCCGCCCTGCAACTGCGTCGTTATCAGCAGCAGCCGGAAGACCTTGCTGAACAGCTGCCGCGCATCGAGCGTCTGTTGGTCTGGTTGCATCTGGCCCGTGGGGTGTTGGATGTAGCGGAAGTCGACCGCCTGTACGGTGAGCTGAACAAGCTGGCGGAACTGGCCACTCTGCAGGCAAATCGGGCCATCGATCCGGACGTGCTGGATGCGCGCAAGGCGCAGTTGCTGACCATAGGTTCTCTGAAAGCCTGGCGTCAGTTGGTCAAGTAAGGCCCGCAACATGCGGTAGGGCGCTTTAGCGGCGAGCTTTTATTGCGGCTAAAGCGCCCACGTTCGTTCTCTCCGCGCCCTCAATCAACTGCCATCACGAAAGCGCGTCCACACGGCGTCGCGGGTGGCGCTGTGCTTCTCTGGCAAGGTTTCCAGCGGGTGCAGGCGGCGTTTGGTGTCACGGTCCGGGTAGAGGTCCGGCTGGTTACGCAGGCTCTCGTCGAGAAACTCGCGGGAATCGGCATTGCCGCTGGGGTAGAGGGTTTCCGCAGTAATCAGAGCGGCGACCTGGGGCTGCAGCAGGTAGTTGATAAACCTGTGGGCCAGGTCCGGGCGCGTGGCGCTGCTGGGGATTACCAGGCTGTCGATAAACAGGATTGAGCCCTCGTCTGGCACCAGGAAGCGCACGGGTTGCCCGGCATCGGCAGCGGCCAGCGCGTCGCCCACCCAGGCCATGGCTACACACAATTTGCCTTGGCTGAGGTCGTCGATATAGCGCTCGCTGTCGACGTAGCGCAGGTTCGGGCGCAGGCCGTCGAGAACGCTGCTCGAGCGCTTGATACGGCTTGGGGCGCTGCGCGCCAGGCTGCGGCCCTGGTAGTTGAGGAGTAGGGTGAGGGTTTCATCCGGCGCGTCCAGCACGCTGATGCCACAACTGGCCAGGCGCGAACTCTGCTCTGCATCGAACAGCAGGCTCCAGCTGTTGGGCAGCGGCCCACCAAAGGCTGCCTCGGCTTGCGGTGTATTGATGGCCAGGCCGACCGCGCCCCATAGATATGGCACGGCATGACGGTTGGCTGGGTCAAGAGCAACCAAGGTGCTGAGCAGTTGCTTGTCGAGGTGTTTGCGATTGGGCAGTAGGGCGAAGTCCACTGGTTGCAGGCTGCCGTTGCCGATCATGGCAGGCAAGGCATCATGTGACGGCACGGCCACATCGATGGCGACGCCGCTGGCGAGCAGCGTCGCGAGTTCCTCGGCGGTGCTGTAGGTGTGGTATTCCACACGGATGCCGGTGTCAGCCTCGAAGCTCTTCAGCACCTGAGGGGCGATATAGTCGTTCCAGTTGTAAACACGGATCACCTCCTCGGCGTTCGCCAACAGTGGTGTCAGGGCAAACAACAGTGAGGCAAACAGGCGAGGCATGGGGTTCTCCCGTGTGGATTAATGGCCAATGGGCAGAATTTCAGGCAAACGCTACCCGTGATCGCGCAACGCGCAATGGCAGGAGCGATTGGCTAAAAGCTGAATAAAAAACGCCGGCTCGAAGGCCGGCGTTGGGTGTTGCATCAAACCGTGTGCAAGTACCAGTTGTATTCGAGGTCGGAGATGGAGTTCTCGAACTCGGCCAACTCGCTTTCCTTGCAGGCAACGAAGATATCGATGTATTTCGGGTCGATATAGCGTGCCAGCACTTCACTGTCGTCCAACTCGCGCAAGGCATCGCGCAGGTTGTTCGGCAGGCTTTGCTCGTTTTGCTCGTAAGAGTTGCCTTCGATAGGGGCGCTTGGCTCGATCTTGTTGGTCAAGCCGTGGTGCACGCCAGCCAGTACGGCAGACAGCAGCAGGTACGGGTTGGCATCGGCGCCGGCCACGCGGTGCTCAATGCGTACGGCATCCGCCGAGTCATTCGGTACGCGCAGGGCTACGGTGCGGTTGTCGATACCCCAGCTCGGCGAGTTCGGCACGTAATACTGTGCGCCGAAACGACGGTAAGAGTTGACGTTGGGGCAGAGGAAGGCCATCGAAGCCGGCATGGTTTCCAGGACGCCGCCAATGGCGTGACGCAGGGCGTCGTTTTGCTCTGGGTCTTCGCAGGCAAAGATGTTGTTGCCCTGCTTGTCGAGAATTGAGATGTGCACGTGCAGCCCGTTACCCGCTTGGTTGGGGTACGGCTTGGCCATGAAGGTGGTGTCCATTTCATGGTCGTAGGCGATGTTTTTCACCAGGCGCTTGAGCAGCAGCGCGTAATCGCAGGCCTTGATCGGGTCGGCGACGTGGTGCAGGTTGACTTCAAACTGCGCCGGGGCACTTTCCTTGACGATGGCGTCAGCCGGGATGCCCTGCTCTTTGGCACCTTCAAGAATGTCTTGCAGGCACTCGGCGTATTCGTCCAGGTCGTCGATCAGGTACACCTGAGTCGAATGCGGGCGTTTACCGGACAGTGGCGACAGCGGTGGCTGCGGGCGGCCATTCACGTTGGCCTGGTCGATCAAATAGAATTCCAGCTCGAAGGCTGCGCAAATGGTAAGGCCCAGTTCGTCGAACTTCTCAACCACCTGGCGCAACACTTCCCGTGGGTCGGCAAAAAACGGCTCGCCTTCCAGTTCATGCATGGTCATCAACAGTTGCGCGGTCGGGCGCTTCTGCCATGGCTCGTAGCACAGGGTGTTGGGGATGGGGTAACAGACACGGTCGGCGTCACCAATATCCAGGCCCAGGCCGGTGCTTTCCACCGTTGAACCGTTGATATCCAGTGCAAATAGAGAAGCCGGGAGATTGATGCCGCGCTCATAAACCTTATGCAGGCTCGCACGCTCGATACGCTTGCCGCGCACCACACCATTCATATCTGCGATCAGAAGGTCGACGAACAGGACCTCAGGATGTTTCTTAAGGAACGCGTTCGCTTCGTTAAGCTGAACGGCACGCGGGGGTACCGACATGATGCAACACCTTTTTTGTTAAAAATATCAATCATGCAATTGCACGGGTGTGAGTCAATCTTAAACGCATGATGCTGTCAAGAGAGGCTCATTCTGCCCCAAAAAGGGGCTTTGCGGCCATTTTTGGGGCGTTGAAGGGCTAAATGACCCTGTCGCAGCCCTTGTCATTCGCGGTGCTCAGCGGGGTGTGTTCAATTTTTTACATGACTATTGTGAAAAAAAATGAACAAGGCTAAGCTCGGTCGAAACCCATAACAGCAATAAAACGGGTGTCTCATGTCACGCCAGCCGATTATCGGCGTTAGTGCCTGTACCAAGCAGATCGGGCACAACATCTACCACACCGCCGGAGACAAGTACCTGCAGGCCATTGCTCAGGTAGCTGGCGGCATGCCAGTGATCATTCCCGCGCTGGGTGAGCAACTGGATCAGGCTTACATGCTGCAACAATTGGATGGCCTGGTGTTTACCGGTTCGCCCTCCAACGTAGAACCGCACCATTATGCCGGTTCGGCCAGTGAGCCGGGTACTGCTCATGACCCGGCGCGCGACAGCACCACACTTCCTTTGATTAAAGCAGCAATTGCCGCCGGTATCCCGGTGCTGGGCATCTGCCGTGGTTTTCAGGAAATGAATGTGGCGTTCGGTGGTGCATTGCACCAGCGGGTTCACGAAGTCGCAGGGCTTATGGATCACCGCGAACCCGAGGATCTTCCTGCAGAACAGCAGTATGGCCTGCGTCACGCGCTGCATGTGCAGCCGGGTGGGCTGCTCGCCGGCATCGGCTTGCCGGACGAGATTCAAGTCAATTCGATTCATGGCCAGGGCGTTCAGCGTCTGGCGCCGGGCCTTCGCGTAGAAGCACTGGCGCCTGACGGGTTGATCGAAGCCTTCTCCGTCGAAGGTGCCGCAAGCTTCGCATTGGGGGTGCAATGGCACCCTGAATGGCAGGTACGATCCAACCCGAATTATCTCGCCATCTTCCAGGCCTTTGGTGAGGCTTGCAGGAAGACGGCGGGGCAACGCTGAACCGACTATATACAGGTCGGTTCTCACCAACCCTGAGGTCTCTATGAGTACCAAACTAGACCAGCTTACGAGCTGGCTGAAAGAACGCAAAATCACCGAAGTTGAATGCCTGATCAGCGATCTTACCGGCATTGCCCGTGGCAAGATTTCGCCGACCAACAAGTTTCTCGACGAGAAGGGCATGCGCCTCCCCGAGAGTGTGCTGCTGCAGACCGTGACTGGCGACTATGTCGAAGACGACATCTATTACGACCTGCTCGACGAGGCGGACATCGACATGTTCTGCCGCCCGGATGAGAACGCTGCTTTTCTAGTGCCCTGGGCGCTAGAGCCGACTGCGATGGTGATTCACGACACCTTCGACAAGCAGGGCAATCCGATCGAGTTGTCGCCCCGTAACATTCTCAAGAATGTGCTCAAGCTCTACGCCGATAAAGGTTGGAAGCCGATCGTTGCGCCGGAGATGGAGTTTTACCTGACCAAGCGTTGCAGTGACCCGGACTTCCCGCTGGAAGCACCGATGGGCCGTTCAGGGCGTCCCGAGGTCGGCCGTCAGTCGTTTTCCATTGATGCGGCCAACGAGTTCGATCCACTGTTTGAAGATGTTTACGACTGGTGTGAAATCCAGGGTCTGGACCTCGATACGCTGATCCACGAAGACGGCCCGGCGCAGATGGAGATCAACTTCCGTCACGGCGAAGCGCTGCACCTGGCGGACCAGATCACCGTGTTCAAGCGCACCATGCGTGAGGCCTCGCTCAAGCACGATGTGGCGGCGACCTTTATGGCCAAGCCGATTACCGATCAGCCGGGCAGTGCGATGCACATCCACCAGAGTGTGGTGGACATCAAAACCGGCAAGAACCTGTTCTCCGACGCTGATGGCGGCATGAGCCAGCTATTCCTCAACCATATCGGCGGCCTGCAGAAGTACATCCCGGAGCTGTTGCCGCTGTTCGCACCGAACGTCAACTCATTCCGCCGCTTCCTGCCGGATACCTCGGCGCCGGTGAACGTCGAGTGGGGCGAAGAGAACCGCACCGTGGGCTTGCGTGTGCCGGAAGCCACGCCGCAGAACCGTCGTGTGGAAAACCGCCTGGCCGGCGCCGATGCCAACCCTTATCTGGTGCTGGCGGCGTCCTTGCTGTGCGGCTACATGGGCATGGTTGAAGACCTCAAGCCAAGCGCCCCAGTCAAAGGCCGCGCCTATGAGCGCCGCAACCTGCGTTTGCCGATCACCATCGAGCATGCACTGGAGCGGATGGAGGCCTGCAAGGCGGCGGAAAAATACCTCGGCGAGAAGTTCATGCGTGGCTATGTCGCGGTCAAGCGCGCCGAGCACGAGAACTACAAGCGCGTGATCAGTTCCTGGGAGCGTGAGTTCCTGCTGTTGTCGGTGTAACAGTCCTGCAGCCGGCGCGGGTGATCCTTGCGCCGGTTGCTACAGAGAATTTTCGCAGGCGGCAGTGCGCGGCCTGCGTCATCAGGGTGTTGTTATGAACAGTCAAGTGAGCAATCCGAAAACCCGCGAGTGGCAGGCCATGAGCCGCGAACACCACCTCGCGCCATTCAGCGATTTCAGGCAGCTGGCGGAAAACGGGCCGCGCATCATTACCAAGGCCGACGGCGTGTACCTGTGGGACAGCGAGGGTCACAAGATTCTCGATGCCATGGCCGGGCTCTGGTGTGTGGCGATTGGCTATGGCCGCAAGGAACTGGCCGACGCCGCCGCGAAACAGATGCAAGAGCTGCCCTACTACAACATGTTCTTCCAGACCGCCACGCCGCCGGCGCTGGAGCTGGCCAAGGCGATTTCAGAGCTGACGCCCAAAGGCATGAACCATGTGTTTTTCACGGGATCGGGTTCTGAGGGCAACGACACCATGCTGCGCATGGTGCGTCATTACTGGGCGCTCAAAGGCCAGCCGAACAAGAAGGTCTTTATCAGTCGGGTCAATGGCTACCACGGCTCCACTGTGGCAGGTGCCAGCCTGGGCGGCATGAAGTTCATGCACGAACAGGGCGATTTACCGATTCCGGGCATCGTGCACATCCCGCAGCCGTACTGGTTCGGTGAGGGCGGCGAGATGAGCCCGGAGGAATTTGGTGTCTGGGCCGCCGATCAGTTGGAACAGAAGATTCTCGAAGTCGGCGAAGACAACGTTGCCGCCTTTATTGCCGAGCCGATCCAGGGCGCGGGCGGGGTGATCATTCCGCCGGACAGTTACTGGCCGCGCATCCGCGAAATCCTCGCCAAGTACGACATCCTGTTTATCGCCGATGAAGTGATCTGCGGTTTCGGCCGCACCGGCGAATGGTTCGGCAGCGACTACTTTGGTAATACGCCGCACATGATGACCATCGCCAAGGGCCTCACCAGCGGCTACATCCCCATGGGGGGGTTGGTGGTGCGTGACGACATCGTCGAGGTGCTCAACCAGGGCGGTGATTTCAACCACGGCTTCACCTATTCCGGTCATCCCGTGGCCGCCGCGGTGGCCCTGGAAAACCTGCGCATTTTGCGTGAAGAAAAGATTGTCGAGCGGGTCAAGGCAGAAACGGCACCGTATTTGCAGAAACGTTTACGTGAGCTGGCCGACCATCCGTTGGTGGGTGAAGTGCGTGGCGTCGGCATGTTGGGTGCCATTGAGTTGGTGCAGGACAAAGCCAGCCGCAAGCGTTTTGCGGGCGAGGTGGGCGTGGGAATGATCTGCCGCGGACACTGCTTTAATAATGGTCTGATCATGCGCGCTGTAGGCGACACCATGATTATTTCGCCGCCGCTGGTGATCAGCCATGCGGAGATTGACGAGTTACTGGAAAAGGCCCGCAAGTGCCTTGACCTGACTGCTGCCGAGGTACTGGTTTAAGGGTTAATAGCCTTTGTTTTCAGACGCTTATGCTTGAGTGTTGTCAACAGATGGTGACCTTGCCAGACTGCGCCAGAGCGTGGTTCAGGCTCATCGAAAGATGCTGCAGATGGCTGCGCATCTTTCGCAAACGACTACAACAACAGGAGCTGTACGCATGAAAACATTCGGCAAAACCCTTCTCGCGTTGTCCCTTGCTGGGGCTGTGATGAGTGCCGCGCACGCGGATGACAAGGTCCTGCACGTTTACAACTGGTCCGACTACATCGCAGAAGACACCATTGCCAACTTCGAGAAAGCCACTGGCATCAAGGTGGTTTACGACGTCTTCGACAGTAACGAAACCCTGGAAGCCAAGCTGCTCTCCGGTGGTTCGGGCTACGACGTGGTGGTGCCGTCTAACCAGTTCCTCTCCAAGCAGATCAAGGCGGGCGTATTCCAGAAGCTGGATAAATCCAAGCTGCCAAACTGGAAAAACCTCAATCCAGATCTGATGAAAGCTCTGGAAGCTGCCGATCCGGGCAACCAGTACGCCTTCCCTTACCTGTGGGGCACCACCGGTATTGGTTACAACACCGAGAAGGTCAAGGCTGCTCTGGGCGTCGACAAGATTGATTCGTGGGATGCCGTGTTCAAGCCGGAGAACATGGAAAAGCTGAAGTCGTGCGGCGTTGCCATGCTCGACGCGCCGGAAGAAATCTACGCCGCTGCCCTGCACTACCTGGGCAAGAACCCGATTGCACAAAGCCCGGCTGACGTCGCTGCAGCTGAAGAGCTGCTGATGAAAGTGCGTCCGCACATCGCCTATTTCCATTCCTCCAAGTACATCTCTGACCTGGCCAACGGCAACATCTGTGTCGCGGTCGGCTGGTCTGGCGACGTGTTCCAGGCTCAGGCCCGCGCCGAGGAAGCGAAGAACAACGTACCGGTTGCCTACGCCATTCCCAAGGAAGGTGCTGCCACCTTCTTCGACATGATGGCGGTTCCAGCCGACTCCAAGAATGCCGAGGCGGCTTACAGCTTCCTCAACTACATCCTGACCCCGGAAGTGATTGCGCCGATTTCCGACTACGTGGCCTACCCCAACGGCAACAGCGCCGCCACCCCGTTGGTGTCTGAGGAAATCCGCAACAACCCAGGCATCTACCCAACCGAAGAAGCCTCGAAGAAGCTCTACACCTTCACCGAGCTGAGCCCGAAAGTGCAGCGTGCGATGACTCGCAGCTGGACCAAGATCAAGTCGGGTCAGTAATGCCATAGCCGTAATGGAGTGCGGCGGGGTTGCTCGCCGCATTCATCCACAACAATAAGGAAGCTCCTATGCGTCGTACTCCTCTTCTGGCCGGCCTGCTGGCAGCCGCTGTCTGTGTTTCGGCTGCGCAAGCCGATGAGCCTGTGGTCAAGGTCTACAACTGGTCTGACTATATTGGCGAAACCACCCTGGCCGACTTCCAGAAGGCCACGGGTATCAGAGCGCTGTACGATGTGTTTGACTCCAATGAAACCCTGGAAGGCAAACTGCTGGCGGGCCGTTCCGGCTACGACGTGGTGGTGCCCTCCAACCATTTCCTCGGCAAGCAGATCAAGGCGGGGGCTTTTCAGAAGCTTGACCGCGCTCAGCTGCCGAACTGGGAAAACCTCGACCCGCTGCTGCTCAAGCAGCTGGACGTGAATGACCCCGGTAACCAGTATTCGGTGCCCTACCTGTGGGGCACCAACGGCATTGGCTACAACGTGGCCAAGGTCAAAGAGGTATTGGGCGTCGACGAGATCGATTCCTGGGCCATGGTCTACGAGCCTGAAAACATGAAGAAGCTCGCCGCTTGTGGCGTCAGTTTCCTCGATTCAGCCGATGAGATGATCCCCAGCGTGCTCAACTACATGGGCCTCAACCCCAATACCCACAGCGCAGACGATCTGGCCAAGGCCGAAGCCAAGCTGCTGACAGTGCGGCCCTATGTGCGTTACTTCCACTCATCGAAATACATTGGTGATCTGGCCAACGGCAACATCTGTGTCGCAGTCGGCTTCTCCGGCGACATTCTGCAGGCCGCTGATCGTGCCGAAGAGGCGGGCAAGGGTATCGAGATTGCCTACAGCATCCCTAAAGAAGGCGCCAACCTGTGGTTCGACATGCTCGCTGTCCCGGTGGATGCCAGCAACCCCAAGGAAGCACATGCCTTTATCAATTTTCTGCTAGAGCCGGCGACCATTGCCGGAATCAGTGACTACGTCGGCTACGCCAACCCCAATACCAAGGCGGGCGAGTTGATGGATCAGGACGTACGCAACGATGAATCGGTCTACCCGCCACAAGCGGTGCTGGACAAGCTGTTCATCTCGGCGGAGTTGCCGTCCAAGGTGCAGCGCGTCATGACGCGCAGTTGGGCCAAGGTCAAATCGGGCCAATAATTTCAAAAATGCCCGGCCAGCGTGGCCGGGCACTACTTTTGCGGGAGTGTTGGGAATGGCAGTTGCTTCCAGTGCCTATAAAAAGGTTCTCGAGGGCGATCAGCAACCGAAAGAGGTGCTGGTCAAGATCGAGCGTGTGACCAAGAAATTCGATGAAACCATTGCGGTGGATGACGTCTCGCTGACCATCAACAAGGGTGAAATCTTTGCCCTGCTGGGTGGCTCCGGTTCGGGTAAATCGACCCTGCTGCGTATGCTTGCCGGTTTTGATCGGCCGACCGAAGGACGTATTTTCCTCGACGGCGAAGACATCACCGACCTGCCGCCCTACGAGCGGCCGATCAACATGATGTTCCAGTCCTATGCGCTGTTCCCGCACATGAGCGTGGCGGACAACATCGCCTTCGGCCTCAAGCAGGACAAGATGCCCAAGGCTGAAATCGATGCGCGCGTCGAGGAGATGCTCAAGCTGGTGCACATGACCCAGTACGCCAAGCGCAAACCGCATCAGTTGTCAGGCGGTCAGCGTCAGCGTGTGGCCCTGGCCCGCTCGTTGGCCAAGCGTCCCAAGCTGTTGTTGCTCGACGAGCCTATGGGTGCTCTGGACAAGAAGCTGCGTTCGCAAATGCAGCTTGAGCTTGTCGAGATCATCGAGCGCGTCGGCGTAACCTGCGTGATGGTGACCCACGATCAGGAAGAGGCCATGACCATGGCCCAGCGCATCGCCATCATGCACCTCGGCTGGATCGCCCAGATCGGCAGCCCGGTGGACATCTATGAAACCCCGACCAGTCGTCTGGTCTGCGAGTTCATCGGCAACGTCAACCTGTTCGACGGTCACGTGGTCGAGGACATGGAAGCCCATGCCCTGATCGACAGCCCCGACCTGGAAAACAATATCTATGTCGGCCACGGGGTTAACACCTCGGTGCAGGACAAGAGCATCACCTACGCCATTCGCCCGGAAAAAATGCTCTTCAGCACCGAGCAGCCGAGCTGTAAGTACAACTGGTCGCGCGGCACCGTGCATGACATTGCCTACCTGGGCGGCCATTCGGTGTTTTACGTTGAGTTGCCGAGCGGCAAGATCGTCCAGTCATTTGTCGCCAACGCCGAGCGCCGCGGCGCACGCCCCACCTGGGACGATCAAGTGTATGTCTGGTGGGAGGATGACAGCGGAGTGACCTTACGCTCATGAACATTATCCGAAGCATCAGCCGCCGCATGCCCAAGGGCCGGCACCTGGTAATCGGGGTGCCGTTCCTCTGGCTGTTCATGTTCTTCCTGTTGCCCTTCATCATTGTGCTGAAGATCAGCTTTGCCGAAGCCGACGTGGCCATCCCGCCGTATACCGAGGTGTACAGCTGGGCGGAAAACACCTTCACCTTGATCATCAACCTGGGTAACTACATTTTCCTCAGTGAGGATGCGCTCTATCTGGCGGCCTATGTCGGCTCGCTGAAGATGGCGGCGATCAGTACCTTGCTCTGCCTGTTGATCGGCTTTCCCATGGCCTATGCCATTGCCCGTGCCGACAAGGCCAAGCAAATGGTTCTGCTGCTGCTGATCATGATGCCGACCTGGACGGCGATCCTGATCCGCGTGTATGCCTGGATGGGCATTCTCAGCAATAACGGCCTGCTCAACAGCTTCCTGATGTGGCTGGGGGTGATCAGCGACCCACTGCAGATCCTCAACACCAACCTGGCGGTGTACATCGGCATCGTTTACTCGTACCTGCCGTTTATGGTGCTGCCGTTGTTCGCCAACCTGGTCAAGCATGACCAGAGCTTGCTGGAGGCCGCTGCAGACCTCGGTTCGAGCACCTACAACAGCTTCTGGAAAATCACCGTGCCGCTGGCCAAGGGCGGCATCATTACCGGTTGCATGCTGGTGTTTATCCCGGTGGTCGGTGAGTTCGTGATCCCTGAGCTATTGGGTGGCCCGGAAACCCTGATGATCGGCAAGGTGCTGTGGCAGGAGTTCTTCAACAACCGCGACTGGCCGGTAGCGTCCGCCCTGGCTGTGGTGATGCTGGCGATCCTGATCATTCCGATCATTCTGTTTAACCGCCATCAAGCCAAAGAAATGGAGGGCCGGCCATGAAGCGTTTCAGTTTCTCCAACTTTATGTTGTGGGCCGGCCTGGCATTCATCTACCTGCCGATGCTGATTCTGGTCATCTATTCGTTCAATGGCTCGCGCCTGGTAACGGTCTGGGGTGGCTGGTCGGTGAAGTGGTACGTCGGCCTGCTGGATAACACCCAGTTGATGAACTCGGTGATGCGCTCGCTGGAAATCGCCTGCTACACCGCGATTGCCGCCGTAGCGCTGGGCACCATGGCGGCCTTCGTGCTGACGCGGGTGACCCGCTTCAAGGGCCGCACGCTGTTCGGTGGCCTGGTCACCGCGCCGCTGGTCATGCCCGAGGTCATCACCGGTCTGTCGTTGCTGCTGCTGTTTGTAGCCATGGCCAAGCTGATCGGCTGGCCTGCCGAGCGGGGCATCCTGACCATCTGGATTGCCCACACCACCTTCTGTTCTGCCTATGTGGCAGTGGTGGTGTCGTCGCGGCTGCGTGAGCTGGATCTGTCGATCGAGGAAGCGGCCATGGACCTCGGCGCCAAGCCGTGGAAGGTGTTCTTCCTGATCACCATTCCGATGATCGCGCCCTCGCTAGCCGCCGGCGGCATGATGTCCTTCGCCCTGTCGCTGGACGACCTGGTACTCGCCAGCTTCGTCTCGGGGCCAGGCTCGACCACCCTGCCGATGGAAGTCTTCTCCGCCGTACGTCTGGGGGTGAAGCCGGAAATCAACGCAGTGGCCAGTCTGATTCTGCTAGCCGTGTCGCTCGCCACCTTCCTGGTCTGGTTCTTCGCCCACCGCGCCGAAGAAAAGCGCAAGAAGGCCTTGCAGCAGGCTATGGATGAGACCACCGGCGCCGCGGAACAAAGCGGCCCCGACAACCGCCGCGACCCGTCGCAGGTACATGCCTAAGCGCAGCATGCCGTAACGCAAAAGGGCCACGAAAGTGGCCCTTTTGCGTTGTGCTGACTCCATTCGCAACGCCCGCAGTTCGCCCCGCGCCTCAGCGCCGGAGGTGAAGAGTCGACTGCGTACAGGCGCCGCCTCGTCCCGGTTGCACGAGACGCTCAAGCACTACCGCTGGCTAATGCGTTTAGGGCGCGACGGTAGTGGCCGCGAGCCCAGCCATCGCCTTTTCCAGGGTCTTCACGACCGGACATTCGGCCACGGCATGCCGCTGCGCCAGGTACGTGGGGTCGTTGTAGCCCAGCCACACCTGGTCCTCGGCGTCTTCCCAAACCAAAACCTTCAAGGGCAGATCAATCCCTACCGATTGCGCGCACTCCATAAATGGCGTGCCACCCTCAGGGTTGCCGAAGATCAGCACCTCTGTTGGTCGCAGCGTTTTACCCACTTTCGCTGCGCCCGCCGCGTGATCAATCCGAGCGAAAACCTTCAGCCCCTTGCCTGTGGCGATGGCCACGAACTTATCCATAGTCGTTTTGGCGTCATACGGGCTCTCTACAGCAATCAACCCGTCAGCCGCCTGCGCCTGGGAAAAAATCGCTAGAAAGGCGAACGTGGTCAGGTAGGTAATAAGTTTCATGGGGTTTCCTTTGGGTAAGCACCGTGAATGGTTCGAACGTCTGCTTAGACCATAGGATTAAAAGTCGCAGTACGACAAGCCTGCTGCATGCCGACGCCGGGGTCACACTCAGGCCGATAAAAGCCTCACAGCAATGACCACGTCTATATGGGGTGGAACGGTTACTGGAAATAAAACGTGCCGAGGTGACGACCTATTGGCGGAGGAGGGTTAGCCGGTCCCGAGTGAGCGAAGTAAATGCTTTGAACCATTTGTTAGGCATCAGAGCTTGCGCTGGTTGCTGAACTGAGTGGCTTGCCCATGAACACACTGAGCGGATGCTCGGGATATGAGCCGAATGCGCCCCGCCGCGCATAGCCTTGGTTGGTGTAGAACATCAGCGCCTCCGGTTGATAAGGCCCGGTTTCAAGCATGAGTTCTCTGCAACCTGACTCGTATGCACTTGTCTCTAAGGCGGCGATGACTTTCTTTGCAATACCTTTGCCCCTGGCTTCGGGTAGCACATACATGCGCTTGACCTCGCCGTAAGAATCATTAAGCACGACAGCGCCACAGCCGAGAGCGGCGTGTTGTTCGTCTCGGGCAACGACAAAAATTACATTGGATTTGGAGAGGGAAGCGAGGTCGAGCACATAACGCGCCTCTGCTGGATACAGAGAGTCTTGATATGCATCGAGATCTGCGATGAGCGCTATGACATCTGGTTGATTAGGGGATTCTTGTTCGACGCGCATATTGGATTCTGATGCCTAGCGTTTGGTTAAGGGGGGCTATAGCCCGTCCGAGTGAGCGTAGCGAACGGTTTGAACCAGTTGTTAGATGCTTTGTATACGGTCTTCTTTGTGGTGCCATATACGAAGAATTACGACAGTTTCTGTGTGGGCTGAATATCGGATTATGTATTTTCCAAAAACTGCGTCGCGAATAGCTTTTGGGTTTGGAGCAAGCTCAACAGCGCGGCCAATTTCTGGAAATAGACAAAGATTTTCGATGCGGGAAAGGAGCTCTGCTGCAACGCGTGCAGCAGCAAGAGGATCTTTCCCTGCTATGAATTCGCGCAGACGAACGAGGTCTGCCACAGCGTTTTCTGAATAGACCAGTCTCATTGACCAGCCTTCGGTGGCGATAGCTCATTGTCGGTACCCCAGCTTTGAAGCCAGGCACCTACAGCTTCGCCGGATACGATTCGGCCCTGAGCCACTGACTCCATAGCTTGCAGTGTTTCTTGCCAGCGGGTCTGCTCTAGCTCCTGGCGCTCAAAGAACTCTCTAAGTGCCTGATTAATAAGCCAACTCTTACTTCTGTGAAGCTTCTCGGCCATAGCGCCGAGATTTTCTTCGAGCTCTGGTTGAAGCCGGACGGTTGTGACGCTCATAGGGATGCCCTCCACATTGTTGAATGCAATGTATTACATGGTATTCACGAGGGCAAGCGGGCTCGACGCACGGTGGGGCAATGCATCTAACGATTGGTTAAGGGGCGGGCTTTAGCCCGTCCCAGTGAGCGTAGCGAACGGTTTGAACCACTAGTTAGGCGCGCTGCTTACGGAAGAGGGTAATCCCCCCTGAAATCAGTACTCGTCAGAAGTAGAATTTTCTCCTAATCGGATCAAGGAAATTTTGCGTGAAGACATCGCGTTTTTCGGACAGCCAGATCATCGCCATCCTCAAGCAGGCCG